>Ga0209084_1000675_pt1 | contig 31692 bp, 33 predicted proteins | sample C_130820_MF_Meta_FD_187309 | JGI IMG/M metagenome (GOLD analysis project Ga0209084, IMG submission 187309) | Freshwater microbial communities from Lake Croche, Canada to study carbon cycling - C_130820_MF_MetaG (SPAdes) (version 2) | ecosystem: Environmental > Aquatic > Freshwater > Lake... | reverse complement strand
TTGTAACTTGATCAATGCTATTTGTAGTAAACCCTTCGCCTAATTTAACCCCGCCTAAAAATGACGGCGTGGCTACTTCGTTAAGTGCAGCTACCCCAGGAATGCCTTGTTCACCAACAACTCCCGGTATACCTTGTAGTCCAGGAATGCCTTGTTCACCAACAACTCCCGGTATACCTTGTAGTCCAGGAATGCCTTGTTCACCAACAACTCCCGGTATACCTTGTAGTCCAGTATCGCCGACAAAAAATGCTAATTCACTCCAGTGCGATGTACCGTTACCAATTTTAATTTTGTTTAAAATTGTATCTAACCCAAGTTCGCCTTGACTTAATATAGGATCTGCAGTTGTCCAATTAGTAGTAGTATCCCTTCTTATTTGTATTTTATTTGCCATTATGCGGCTCCTCCGTTGATTAGCATATCTGTAAATGTATTTGTAGTAGCGTTACCGCCGTCAAAAATTAGTTCCTCAAATATTGTAGAAGCAAAGCCGTTATCTACAGTTGCAGATGTATTATATAAATCAAGTGCATTATTTGGGTCGTCATATGTAGCAGTTAAACCAAACAAAGTACCGTTGGCTATCATTTCTGCTATTGTATCTTGTATAAGTTCTTTGAGATTGGCAGTTGTACCGCCGGTGATAGAATACAATTCCGTAAAGTTAGCATTAACTTTATTAAAAGCAGCGAATAAGCTATCGCCAGTTTTATCGTTTGGAAGTGTACCTGTTTTAATAATTAATCGTGACATAAATGATCCTCATTCTAATATTTATCGTAAAATGAGGATCAATACGGATTGGCTTATGAAAGTACGAGTTTACCTGGTACTAATTCATATTTTTCAAATTTCTTAATAGGTTCTAATGTTCCTAAAATTAATTTTTCATCTAACATTGAAACATATTTAACGGTAGCAATTCCGTCAATTTGGTCACGTGTTAAACCAGCGTAAATATAAACGCTATGCGGTAGTTGATTAAGTGCATCAGTGTAATTCATAGTTAACTCCAAAATGGTATATTATTAATAGTCGAATTTCCAGTTTTCCAACCAACACCTGAGAAAGTATTTGGTTGCGTAACTGCTAGTGTATTTAGTTGTAGATTGGTCGGAGTATAACTAAATCCGCCAGCTACTTGTGACGAACCGACAATCACACGCACTACACCGGTTTGTGATCGATTCTGCCCAACGTTAACTATTGCAGTAACTAATAACGGCGTACTACCAACATTGCATGCAATTATACCACTTCCTCGCGTCGGGGTTAACATTATTGGTAGGTTAAGAGTAGCCCTGTCATTAACAAATGATCCGCCAACCTTTTGGTCAACAATACCGGTACACGATTTAGCAATGTTATACATTATGCTAACTAACGGTCCAGCGCCTATTTTAGTTAACACTATACCAGTAAATCCAACTGGATTAACAGTTGCTAATGCACCTTGTATAGTAAGTGGAGAATAAGTATAGCCACCTGCCAGTTGTGTAGCACCGACAAGTTGATCATCGATAGATGTGTACGAGGTTAATGTAGTCCGCGGCTGGAGAGCCTGCATTATAAACTTAGAACCAATCCAATCTGATGTACCGGTACTCTTTGTTATTATACCAGTAAATCTAACTGGATTAACAGTTGCTAATAGACCTTGTATCGTAAGTGGAGAATAAGTATAGCCACCTGCCAGTTGTGTAGCACCTGTCGGTCTTGATACAACACCAGTTTGCTTATATGAAATTGGCAAACCTGAACTAGGAGTGTATAAGTTTTCTGATATACCAACCGGAGTTGATTTAATCCCAGTACCTAATGTAGGATTAAGCATTATTTTTAAATCAAGGGTTGCCTTATCATTAACACCCGATGCACCAATTGGAGTTGATTTAATCCCTGTACCAAATTGTAGTAATACAAAATTAGCCAATGACCACCAACTAGAACCAGTTTTATTTGATAATACCCCAGTAAATGATGTCGGGGTAACTACTGGTAATATACTACCTACTAACCCAGCTTTTTGCAATCCAACTAATGATGGATTTAACGCAGTGCTAATAAGTGCAGATCCAACAAGCTGGTCATTGATACTTGTATATTTTACAAGTGGTTGAGGTACAGACGTGTATAGATACTGAACTGCATTTCCGACTTTTTGAGTTACTATACATGTAAATGATGTCGGGGTAACTACTTGTAATACACTACCTATTAATCCAGCTTTTTGCAATCCAACTAATGATGGATTTAACGCAGTGCTAATAAGTGCAGAACCTACAAGTGCCGGTTTACTACTAGTTTGGTAAAATGACGGTTCGTTCCATATCGTTATTGTTTCATCAACTGCATTACCTACAAGCCCAGGTCTGACACCTGTACCAAATGCCGGATTGAACATTATCTTAAGATCAAGCGTGGCTTTATCAGTGATGAACGAAGCGCCAACTAATGGTGATTTAATACTAGTGTACTGAAAATTTGATGTTACTGATACTGGTACACGAGATGATCCGACAGTAGCCGGACCATATCCTGTTGCATTAATTAAAACTAGTGAAGTATCTAATGCCATTGGTTACTTATTACGCTGGTAACGCAATTTGACCTAATGTAATACTCGATGCATTGTTAACACCATGCACGTTAGTAAAAATTCTAAGTCCGGTATCAGAATTACTAATAAGTCTAGCACCATCATAGAATACAAATGAGTTAGCACTTGCTGTAGATGACGTTGTTTGTGTACTAGTTGCAGTTGGTGCAATTAATTGTACATAACCGGCGTTTAATGTAATTGCAGACCCAGCAGATGCGCCTAGTGTAACCCTAACTGCATATGGAGATGCAGCAGTACCTCGTATAATCGACATCACAACTCCGTCAACTTTAACTGTGTACATTTTTGTAAAGTTAGTTGCAGCCGTGGCACTAATACCAACTGATGTTGAACTTGTTGCGATACCAGTTCTTGGATTGTATTGTGTCTGATAGAACGTAGCACCTGAAGAAGCATATTGATGTACTAAAATGTTATAACCGTCTAATACATGCAATGATACATTTGTAGTTGCAGCTGCAGAAGAACCTAATGTTGGATATGAAATACCACTGTTAGGTATAATTTTTACTAACTTAAAGTTACCACCAGTAACAACACATGGTGCAAACCAAACGTTACCATCAAAGTCTAAACAACCATCAATTAAACGACAAGTTGTCTCTACAAATGTTGTTAATGTTACAGACCCTGCAGTAAAACCAAATGTTGATGCAGAATCAACTAAGAATGTTGATCTTAATACGCGAGTAACAACTGGCTGAGCACCTTGCGCAGCACCTGCGCAGAATATGTAAGTTGGGGTAATAACTACTGTATAAATACCACCACCGATAGAAATAGATGTATACGAGTCATCTCTAACATCCATACGTGTTAAACCTGATGATGTACAAATATATACATAACGTTCACCGTCAAATTTAATATCATAAATTGTTTGACCGCCAGTTACAGAGAACGGACTGCTCGGTGATGTGTTTAACAATGCGTTATACTTAACCACAAAGTTGTTAGTTGCAGTATCAGTAACTGTATAGTAAGCTGAACCAGTTGAACACATGTATAATGGTCTTGCAGAAGTCTGTCCAGTAATTGATGACACCGTCCATTGACTGCAAGAAAACCAAGCTGTTTCGTCTGTACCATATGTTTTGTGATGTAAGTTTAATAAGAAATGATCTCTAAGTGTGCCAGCTGGTGTATAGTTACCATCTGAGTCAACTTGTAAACGTATACGGTTCATATAGTTACCAGCTGGAGCCAATGCTTTAAGTCCAAAAATTGTACCATAGTTTGATACATATTGTAATGTAAAATCAGCAATTGGTTTAATTGGTAAAATTAAACGTTTTGTTGTATCCCATGAGTTAGCTTGATATCTGTTAATCTGATTACCTAAGTAATAAAAGAATGATGCAGCAGTTTGTGTTGTTACACCACCTGTTAAATATACAGGGTGATTAGTAACACCAAAGTCAGCACCCCAACCTTTAGCAGCTAAATATCCGTTTGCACCATTTTTAACACGCGGCATAGCCCAACATGTGTAATCAAGTGTACCTAATGGTTTTGCAGAAGATGTTGTTGCACCTAATAACCATAATGGTGAACTCATATACCCCCAACATGGGAATCCAGTACCGATAGTAGCAACGTCCATAATATCTTCTCTAGCATTTTCAAAAATACCAGCCCAGTTACACGGTTCGCCGTTGATATAAGTTACAATTGCTAACCAACGTGGAGATGTCATAATAATAAAATCTGTTAAGTCCATTTTGAAGCCTAATTGTGCGCAATCAAAATATGTAAATGCTTCGTTAGTTGGTACTCTTGAAGTTAGTGTAGCAACTGAACCTGCAGTATTAAAGTTAGCTAATGTATCCCAATATTCACAAGTAGAAACTGCTAACTCATGAGCATTTAAGTTCCAGCGTAAGATAGCAGCTTTATAAGATACACCGTCTTTATTTAAGCAACGGTATACTTGTGTAATAACATAACCAGCTTGTGCGCAGTCAAATAATGTCCAACCTGAGCCAGACTGTGTACCTGTTAACCCGCCTGCTGAAAATGTAGTAGCAGTTGCTGTACCACCAGTCGGTACTTGTACAGTACCTGCGATATAACCTGCTGTGTTTGTAGTGCCGTTAGCAGCAGCTGCAGTACCAATAATCGCGTCAGTAACGGTATCGATTAATTGAATAAATGTACTAGCACTGGTGTTAGTAAGATTTGAGGTAGTTACTTGGATAGTACTTGTACCAATGTATGTTGCTGAAATTGTCATTTTGTTTCCTCGTTATGAATAAATGAATATAATTGAAAGGTTTGATCCATTCGTTGCTGATATAATATCAACTGTTATGTAATCACTAGTAGTTAGTGTTGTTGATAACAAATTAATCGTTGTTTTGTAAGCACCTGGACTTAATGTTAACAAATTACCACTAAGAATACTTACGTTATTTTTTTTAATATCAATTGTTACATTATATGAAGCTGGTAATCCAATTGTTAAATAAACTCCGGATATTGTAATAGTACGGTCCGGATACCATCTTGCGGTTCCTGGTATCGGTGATAACGCTCCTAAGTAATTGTATGACTTAGTAAGTTGCGAACTACCTGATCCTCCAGAACCTGCCGGTCCAGTTGCACCGTCGCTTGCAATTAGTTGCCATGCTGACGAATTCGATGGATCAAGTGTAGTAGCAGTTGTGCATACATACGTTGCACCGTTATATCGAACAATGTCAAGTTTTTTATAAGAGCCAGCAGCCCAATTACCTTGAGGAACAAATCCAATTCTACCTAAATTTGCTGTTGTCATTAAGTTAACCCTACTAATAATTCGCCATTTACAATCGATACATTAAATATTGAATTGTATGTTACGATCAATTCGCCGTTAACTATATTAAAATCAGCAAATATGCCATCACCGCCGGCTACACCTTCTAAAGTTCCGGTTCTAGGTAACATGACAATATCACCGTCAGTGTCAAGCACTAGTGGTCTATATGATGCCATTATGCTATTCCTATTAATCTATCCAACATAAAATTTATGTTAGTACTTGAAGTTGCGATTCCAAGTTTTTGTATAATATTACCTGAATTAGCAATATCGTTAGGGTTAATTATTGTACTTGAAAACTTACCAGGTGTTAAACTTAAATATACATTGCCTGGAGTAGCAGATACAATCGAACTGTTTGAGCCAGAAAAATATACAGTTGCTATATCACCAGTAATATATGATTCTAATACAAATCCGTGTGCTTGAGTAGTTTTGCTTATAGCACATGCTAGTCGTACAGTTGCAATTCCGGAATTATTCCATACATTTATAAAATCACCCGCCTCTAAATTGTTACTAGTTAAAATTTGTTTAGTATCTGAAATAAAGGTTGAATCTAATTGACCATAATCATTAGTAACTAGCATTTGGCCGGCATCAGACACGCCAGCTGTGGATTGTATACCACTAGCTACGTTAAATTCTCCGTTAATAAGTGTTAAAAATGTTTGCATAAGTTAGTCATTAGTTTTATATATTATTTATCTATTTATCTAATTCAGTTATAGCTGGATTGCAATACCGATCGACGCTATTACATTAGTAGTTGATACTGCAATGCCTAATTTTTGCAAAATTCCAGAAGTTGGTACAAGTTGTGTTATGTTTCCATTACTACTTAAAAATATTGGTAAATTTGCAGATAACCCAGTAAATCCACCAAGTAGGCCAGCTGCGTGGATTTCAATCATATTACCAGCAGTAGCAGAGGTAGCAGTTATTCCTATTACTTTACTTTGATGTAAGCTATTTGAACTATCTGCGTATGTACAACCAGTCGGAGTTGAAATAACAACTCGATTTGATTGCAAATCAATGTCTGCAGTTCTATTAAATGATGCTATGCCATCACCTTGTGGGCCTGTTGCACCTTGTGGGCCTGTTGCACCTTGTGGGCCTGTTGGACCTATTTCACCAGCTGCACCTTGTGGACCAGTAGAATATGGTAAATCATTCCACTGATGAACACCGTCACCAATTTTAAATAAATGTGTATCAAGTTCAAGGGCAAGTTCACCTTCCGCTAATAATGGATTATAAAATGTCCATCCGGTAGATTGCCCTCGCCGTAGTTGCATTTGATTAGCCATTTACACCCCCAAAATCAAATGAAACCAAACCACCATATACTGATGAAGGGTGCCCGCCGTCTATTACAAATCCAGTCGGGGCAGTAATAACAGGTTTATTGATTAAATCATTATAATTACCAGTAGCTGCAACAGTTGCTAATCCAATATTAGTACGTGCATTTTGTTGTTCTGTATTAGATAAGTTTTGATAGTTGATATCATATCGAACTGTTGAACCAGGTGCAGTGCTAATTGGTATTGCAGAATTTAAAAAAGTAGAAAGTTTTGTTGTCATAAGTATTCCTTTATACTATTTAGTTGGTATTTCTGGATATGTTATATTAAATAATGGTCCTGATGTTATTGTAATATTGCGAAGATTTGGTGCTACTGGATACACGACATTAGTTGGGAATTCTGGTTGATTTGTAATATCCCGCAACTCTTGTCTGTATGCTGCCCAATCTGCTTTATCAACTGGTACATCTGTAATTTGTGTCCAGTCGCATGCAGCAAGTAATTGGTCGCGATATGTTCGAATTTGAGTTTCTGCAAGTCTACGCCCTGCAATAATGTCATCTTCTGATTTATTAATTATAGTAACAGTAAATACTTGATTATCTTCTATGTATGGATCACAATGTATTATCTTTTGAGTGGTAATATCGTGCTCCTTCCATATAGTTACTTTTAACGCAGAATTTAACATCATAAATTCTTCATCAGGGCCAGTTAATGGAAATGAAGTATTTGGAAATAATTGTTTATAGTGTCCGATTTGCACTATTGCTGTATTGTTAATGATTGCAATGTCCATTTATAGTCTCCTTATGGTATGCATTTAGTTTAAAATGATTTATAAAGTACCGGTATTAGTTGACGGAAATTTACGAAGGGTACCTGGCCAAATTATTCGAATTGCTCCAGAACTACCAGCACCAGATGCTCCTTGTGAAGATGGAGTTTGTATTGTTCCGCCGCCCCCACCCCCGCCGCCGTATGCTCCACCGGCTCCACCAATTCCGCCAGCAGTACCTCCGATTGCCCCATTACTGCCGCTAGAACCAGCGCCGCCTGCACTAGCTGCTGCTCCATAGTTAGTTCCCCACGGGCCGTTATTTAAACACACACCATCAGTGCCTTGGCCTAATAATCCTACGCCACCACCCCCGCCACCTGCGCTGGCGTTAGTAAATGAACTACCCCCACCACTACCCCCACCGCCTGATCCGGAAGTAGGTTGCACTGAATAGGTATAACCGCCAGCGCCACCGTTGCCACTATAACCGCCAGCACCACCCCCACCCCCTACTAAGTTACTGTTTCCACCGTTCCCGCCATTTCCAATTATTACACTACCACCGACTGGTCCATTACCGCTACCTGCAATTACTGTAGTTACGTTAAACGACGAATCTGCACCATTAGGGCTGCCTACTACAACCGTGTACAAATTTCCAGGAATAACTGTAACATCATTTATGTATGATAATGCACCACCACCTCCGCCATAAGATGTAGTTGCGCTACCGGTACCGCCTGCTCCTACTGCAACAACTGAGATAGAAGAAACACCTGCAGGGCAGGTCCATGTGTATGTTCCTGGTGAATTATATACTATTTCTCCAGTTCCATTTGCAGCAATGGTAGACGGTGTAAAATTAGAAGTATATCTTGCTATACCTTTTGTTATACGAAAGTCATCAATGTATCCACTAAATCTATAAGTACCTAGGTTAGTTATCCAAGCACCAACTGTTAATCCGCTTCCTTCGTCATAAGTAGTAGCAAATGGAAAATTTGCAGTTTCTTTTAAAATACCGTTTATAAACAACATTAAGTTACTACCGGATCTTACAAATGCAACATGTGTCCATGTATAAGTAGCAACTGGCCAAATTGTAGAAGTTCCGTACAAGTCTCCATATGAACCAGCAAGCGTTATCGCAATCCCTGCAGCAGTAGTATCATATGCAATACCCCAACTACCAACTCCGCTTTGGCAGTTGCCGCATATTCCGGCAAGACTAGATTGACCACCATTTGGATACATCCACAAGTCTACAGTAAAATCATACAACCCAAGTAATGCGGATGTAGCTTGGTTAATAGACAGGTATCCATTGCTTGACAAATATATACTGCCTGTACCAAATTTTAAAACACCTGTGCTTATTTGTGCTGGACTAGTTACTGTTATTGACCAGGCAAGCGGACTACTATCTATAAATGTAGTTGAACCATTAGTTCCATTACCTGACAGCATTACGGTTACAAAATTTGAATATGCATCATATGACGATACTAGTAACCATGTTATTTGGTTAGAGAAGCACGCAGTATTATTAGTCCATGCAAATGATACGCTATACAAGTTAGTCTTATAAACACTTATTTGACCAGCAAGTGCATACATAATAGGATACATCGATAATCGTTCTACATTGTCGCTTATATCTATTACCTGTGAGTAATAATATAAATTATTAATATATGTTAAAATTGCTGTACTAGGTGACAAACCTGCGATTGCAATAGGCGATGAATTTGTACTACGATATACAATATTAATAGGCACTCCTGCTAGTAAATTAGCACCTTCTAATAAGATTACACATGTTTTTATATAACTACCTGATGGATATGATACTATTGCTGCAGTACTACTAAGTGTAGAAATACTCGATACTGTATAAGAATCGTTAGAATCGATATTATATGATGTAGCCTGTATAGTTAATGATGTAACGGATAATGTAACTAATCGAACATATCGATACGGGTACACTGCATATGATAAGATTGCAGTAGTAGAGTTAAATGCTGCACAGATTGGAGAAGTACTTCCAGATTCAATTGCTAATACAGTTGGTGTATATGCAGTAATAATACCAAATGATCCGTGTTCAACTAATTGCATAATTGAGCTACTACCAAGTTGATAACATGCTATTGAAAATCTAGAACTTAGGTTGCATAAGTTTAATGTAGTAGCTGTAGATGTAGATAAGGTAGTAACCCCAGAACCTACACTAATTGAAGTTCCTGATATTTGAATAATTAGCACTATTGTACCACTGCCTGCAGTAGTAAATAATACTGCTGCACTAGAAGAAGAGGTTAACACAGCTGATAAAAAATCACCAGTAAGTGTCATACTGCCTAATATTAATGTTTCAACACCGCCTGTGACTCTGCCATATAAAAATCCACCAGTTCTTGAATAAACAGTTAATGAGACTAAATTAGAAATACCTACAGATGCAACTAATCCCGGAGCTTGCGTACTAACAATAGATGTTATAGACGGGATTGTTCTGTCTACAAAAGTTGCAGGTAATATATTTTGACTGCCACCATTAACAATTGATCGAACACTCATCTTATATCCTTTCCGATAATTACGCCAATCCAATTAGTGCCACCGTCATGTGTATAAAACCCTAATGAATCCTTACCAGTTGTAGTTAAAACAGGAGCCCCACCGCCTACCCATCTAACACCTGACCACCATGTTATACTATAAGATCCGCCATTGATTACTTCAAAGATAAATGATGCAACTGTGCCTGCCGTTGGTGTATTACTTACAGTAAATGTTGAAGTTGTTGAAATAGTCTTAGTAAACAAATTGCCAAGCAACAAGTCTATGTTATAGTTTGCGGTTATCATTACAACTTTTGTTTCGTATAATGCAACTGTAGTAATGATCTTATTAGTTAATGTTTGGCCGTCTACTGTACCGACAATAGCTCCGCCAGGTGCTGTAACTGTAGTAAACGGACTAGACCCGTTACCTACTACAATGCCAGTTAATGCAGTTGCACCGGTACCACCGCTAGCTACTACTAATGTTGTACTTAAGCCGGCAGCAGTACCTAAAGTATTTTGATTCCATATTACTGCAGTACCTGGCATTAATAATGATGATGATAATTTGTTAGACATATATGTTTCCTAGTTATTAAAGGACTGATCCAGCAGTAGATCCGTAGCCATTTGGCCACGAAACTCCGTATGCAGATGAATTTTGAGTAGCATAGCCTGCTGCACCACCTGCACCACCTGTCCAGTTTTTATTTGATGCCCCGGCGGTACCTGGCTGCCCTGCCCCACCGCCACCACTACCGCCTGATCCGCCTGATCCAGTACCACCACTACCGCCACTATAACCGCTACCACTACCGCCGGCACTGCCATGTGCTGAGCCTGTACCACCACCGCCACCACCACCGCCACCACCGCCACCGTAGATAGTTCCATTATTATACATTACAATGCTGCCTGCTTGGAAATAAATCCCAGTCCCGCCTTGGCCACCGTATCCGCCATAAGATTGTCCAGCATAGTTTGATCCAGCACCGCCGTCACCCGCGCCACCACCGCCTCCATATATAGATCCGTTGTTATAAAATACACATGATGATTGGATCATTAATGCGTGATAACCGTTGTACCCTTGATCGTGTGTGTTGTAAGCCCCGCCATCTCCCGGATAACCTTGTATGTTATTTTGGTTAATTACAGTTAATACAGACATTGACGCCATAGACATTTGCAAAGTCAATGCATAAGTATTAGAATTGTTAGTAGCAGAATATGCGCCGTTTATGTAAACAGTAACATCGGCATTTGGTGTAGACGGGTATCCGACAATTGCGTTAGTTGCAACAACACTAATTCCGCCAGTTAAATAGTAAGTTATTGGTAATAATGGAATTACACTATTTGAAACCCCACCAGGTCCGTATCCAAATGCATTTCGTGCTTTAACTGTAAAGGTATATGTAGTGCCGTTAACTAATCCATTAAATGTGTAAGAATAACTTGTAGTAGCTGTAATTGCGTCAATATTAACAGATGTTCCGTTTGAATTAAAAATAGTAAAATCACTAGTAACTAAATCTGACGGATATGAAAAGGTAACATATACAGATTGTGATCCATTTTTTGTTGCAACAACATTAGTAGGAGCAATTGGAACAGATAATATTGTAGCAGTGGCAAATACAAATGATACTATACCAGACATTATAACAAACCTACACCTGATATAATCCATTCAGTTGCTGATACTTTTATCGCAGTAGCTAAACCATTTGATACTAATGTTCTATTTCCAGTTGTTCCTGCACCTGCTATTCTCATAGTTTCTGCTGCTATGATAGTAAGAGTACCGGCACCGTTTTGATTGATAAACATTATTGCAGTACCGATGGGATAAGCAAGTGCAGCTATTGTATAAGTTCTAGCAGTTGTGTCTGCTGATGGATGTAAAATATGTTTGCCCGAATCTGTCATAACTGTTACATAATTAGCAGACACACTAACTTGAGGAATCTCTTTAAATCCCGGAGTATAACCATTTACTAAACAGTTTGAAACATCGCCGCTTACAGGTGTTCCTAGTGCAGGCGCAGTTAATGTTAGATTTGAGATAACTGGATTATCTGATAATACTACCTTACCGGTACCAGTACTTAATGATACTCCAGTACCGCCATATGCAACAGGCAACACGCCTGGATAACCAATATATGTTGACGAACTTTGACTAAATGTTGGTGTTACTAATAATCGCCAGTTAGTAGTTGCGGTGTTGTATACAAATGATGCGTAGGTGCCAGAAATATCTAACAGATAATAAACTGGCTCTCCTTCGATAGATGTATTATTACCTGCAAGTAATGTTACATTATTAGTGCCAAATGTACTGTATAAATCAAGTATACCAATTAATGATCCGTCTGGTGGATTTGTTGGAAATGATATACTCATTATAGCAGTTCTAGTATCACATCGGATTAAGTCGTTTATTGAAGCTGCATAATCAGCAGATTTTACTGATGTAGTTGATAATTTACTAGAAACAGACGACCAACTTAATGATACTCCGTTGGTAGTTAAGAATTTTGTAGCATTACCAGTTTGAGATGGTAACGTATTACCTGTAGGGCTAGATATCCAGGTCGTACCATCACTAGTTAGCACTTGACCTGCCGCACCAGGAGTTACAGATTGTATACTGGTTCTGCCATTCCCTAGTAACACACTGTTTACTGTTAAGGTAGTTAACCCTGTGCCGCCGTTAGCTACTGGTAAAACACTATAATCTCCTCTAAGGGTTGATGAAAGATATTTAGACATAGGTTATCCGTTGTTGTTATCAGGTTTGGGAATATTAAAAAATATTCTAGCTTCTTCAATTGTATCAAACCAGTACCACCCGTCTACTGGATAGGTGTATGTATCCTTAGTTATAAGATTTAAATCGTATCCAAAACCATGTACAAAATTTGGTGCTTCAAGAAGTTCATTGTCTAATTTATAAAATGCCATAATTTACCCTGTTACTGTCCAGCCTCTTAATAATGCTAGATTTGTGTTTAAGTATCTAATAGTTAATGCAACCGAACCAGCTGATACCATTTTTCTATCAAGTGTTATTGAGGTTGTTGTAAAACTTACTATCTTGGTTATGTATCGCAATGTACCGGTTCCGTCAGTAGTAAGTGCTATTGTAGTACTTCCCGGTTCCAGCGATATTTGAAAATTGTTAGCAGTTGCATTAATTACATAATATGTAGTATTAATTGCAATCCCAGTAGTAGTTGTAATTACTGAAAATGCAACCACATCATCGTTTGCTAACCCGTGAGCAGCTAACGTAACTAAATCACCTGCATCTGTAAAAGTAATTGCAATACCCGTTGTTATTCCAGTTCCAGTTCCGTATACATACATACCAATAGCTAAACCAGTTGCGTTAGGTGATACTAGGGTTACTGAACCTGCAGTAGCAGTACAAGTTTTAGCAACAGAATCTAATCCAGGATTAGTAGTAAGAGTTAACGTTTGCGCCGCAGCTGGATTTCTAGTAGCTACATTGTTACATATATATTCTATTGAAGTTCGTGATAATTTACAAGCAGTAACTGAAAATGTATATTTTGCGTTCATTATTAAAAGTTGTGTGAGAGAACTACACGTTGCAAACATTGACGTTAGCACAGTCGACGCACTTACATCTATAGATTGTATAATAGCTAATGACGAACAGCCACTAAACATAAATGTAGTAGTAGTTGCAGCACTCACAGCAAACGCAGTATAAGAGACTAATGCACTACAGTTAAAAAACATATAAGCAGTGTTATTAGAAGGACAATACAAAGTAGTATATGTTAATGACGTACACCCCCAGAACATATACGACGTATTAACACTCACGCGGATATCTAGCCCAATAAAATGATCTAACTTAGCACATCCGTAAAACATATATGAAAGATTAGTAGCAGACAAGGAAGGATTTATATTACTTGACACATAGTTTAATACAGTACAATTTTGAAACATGTATGATGAATCAGTACACTGAGGCATATCCATTGAAATGGGTAATGTCGGCAACGACGAGCATCCTGCAAACATATACGAAGTAGTAGTACATTGACTAAAATTTGCAATTGGAGCAACCTGTAATGACGTACATCCGTAAAACATATATAGTCCGGAACTAATTAGAAATTCCTGCATACTGTATACAAATGAGCTAACTAATCGGCTACATCCGTAAAACATATATGACATATTTATTGCGGCAGGTCCTGCGATAAACTGATCAATATATTCCAATGTCGTGCAATTATAAAACATATACGATGCGTTAGTGCATGCGCTTAGGTTAAATCTAGGAGCAAATCGTAATGCTTTACAATTTTGAAACATGTACGATGTATTAGGTGAACCCGACGTATCAAATAACGAAATTTCTTGTAATGCCGAACAGCCAGAAAACATGTATGACATATTATTGCCTGCTGCAATATTCCTAAATAATACGGCATTTTTTGTTAATGCCGAACATCCAGAAAACATGTATGACGAGTTACTGCATGATCCTAAATCAAAAATACCTCTTTGCCCCATCTCCCATATTCCTAAATCAGTTGCTAACGCAGTACATCCTGCAAACATATACGTAGTAGTAGCACATGCATTTGTGTATATTGGCGGAACTAATGTTAACGAGGTGCAATTTTGGAACATATAAGACGCATCTACAATTCCAGTATTACTAGCTACTAACGTGTTAGTTGGATAACTATCATAGATATGAGTTAAAGAATAACAGTTTGCAAACATATATGATGCTGACGAAATAGGCGACGGTCTACCTACACTCTCGTCTTTATATATGTTAGCACCAAATAACGCAGTGCAGTTTCGAAACATATATGAACACGATAGCGTATTAATGAATGGATATATAACAACCCCTTGCAGTAATCTATGAGTTACGTTATGAGTCGCTGCACCAATAACGATAGATGTAGCGTTTGGCGTGTTAATTTTTATAGCAAGCCACGGGCTTGTAGTACCAACAGTTAACCCGGCAGCAGTATGTCTTCGATTAATATCAAAAACAGTAATTGGGGTACTAGCAATTACGGGAGTTACTGTTACAATAGCATATTTAAAATTTATGGTAAAACCACCAGTCATCTGACTATCTGGTATAACTGTATAATCATATTGATGAAGTGCAACTACAGAAGTTGCAACAGTTTGAGGAGCAGTACCGTCGCCCCAATCAACTACATATCCACCTACTACTGTACAGAACAGCGCCAAATAATTTGAGTTTTCAAAAACGGCAACTAAACCAACAACTATATCATCCGTTGCGCTTATATCGGGCATACCTACAATATCGTTGTACCACCAATTTAATCCAGTACGCGTCGATAATTGGCCAGCAGCATTGCTACGAGATTTAACTGAGTTTAATGATAACGAACTTACTGACATTAGACGATCTCTGATCCAAATACAGAAACTGAAATTGTAGCATCGCTTGAACACAAGATTTTATCACCTGCAGCTAACGTAATACCAAGTGTTAAAAAAATCGATTCGTATTGATTTATTAACGCAGTATATGCAATATAATGTTTCATTTGAGTTGTACTATCGGCTGCTGGTTGAACTGCTATAGAATATATCCCAGTAGACCCGTTTGATACAACTGCTATTGTACTACATACTGCACTAGTCCCTGCAGGGACAGTATATACTATAGTTTCTGTAATTCCGTTATGTTGTCCTAAAATTTTATATGTTGTTGCCATTTATGCTCCCATTAATAAAAACGGATCAAATCCAGATGCAGTCCCGGATGATCCAGTAGCTGACAATACCCCACTACTAATAGTTAGTCCAGATCCAACTTTGATACCTCCTAAAACGGATACAGATGCAGTTGGTAAACTATATCCACCCGCACTACTTATAACACCTGATCCATTAATTGTAATAGTAGTACCATCAACTTTAACACCACCTAATTGTGTTGTACTTGCAGTTGCTAAACCAATAGTACCACTTGTATTTGTAATACCACTTGTTGCAACTACTGGAATAATAACACCACCTAATGCTGATATAGTTGTAGCTGGTAATGTATAAGCAGTTGCTGTTGCTGACAGCACACCGCTAGCAATACTTAAACCAGTCCCAACTTTAATGCCACCTAACACAGTAGATGAAGCAGTTGGTAATGTATAAGCAGGTGCTGCACTAATAATACCACTTGCTATTGTAATAGTAGTACCATCAACTTTAACACCACCTAATTGTGTTGTACTTGCAGTTGCTAAACCAATTGTTCCGGTTGAGTTATTAATACCACTTGTTGCAACTGCTGGAATAATAACACCACCTAATGCTGATGTAGTTGTAGCTGGTAAACTATATCCACCCGCACTACTTATAACACCTGATCCATTAATTGTAATAGTAGTACCATCAACTTTAACACCACCTAATACAGTAGTTGAAGAAGTTGGTAATGTATAAGCAGTTGGTTTACTGGTTAAGTCAGTATAACTACCTGAAGTAGCTACTGTTGCTAAAGTTGGTTTACTGGTTAAGTCAGTATAACTACCACTAAACAATGTTGGTGTACCTATTAAATCAGTATAACTACCTGAAGTAGCTACTGTTGCTAATGTTGGTTTGCTAGTTAAGTCAGTATAACTACCACTAAACAATGTTGGTGTACCTATTAAATCAGTATAACTACCTGAAGTAGCTACTGTTGCTAATGTTTGCCAACTTGCAGTTGACCCATTAGTAGTTAAAAATTTATTTGAATTTCCAGTTTGGGATGGCAATGATACAGGTGCAGGCTGAGAACTCCATGTAGTTCCATTACTAGTTAACACGTTACCAGATGATCCAGGAGCAACTGATTGTACACCTAACGTTCCATTTCCAAGTAACACGCTATTTGCACCTAATGAGGTAACACCAATACCCCCACTAGCTACGGCTAATGTTGCACTTAGGCCAGCTGCAGTTCCAGTTGTGCTTTGATTAAAAGTTGGCCATGTAAATGTGCCAGTACTAAAGTTACCACTAACTGGAGTACCTAACGCAGGTGTAATTAGTGAAGGCGACGTTAATGTTGAATTAGATGATAAAACAACACTGCCTGTACCGGTTTTAGTAGTAACACCGGTACCTCCACTAGATACAGCTAATGTACTACTCAATCCAGCTGCAGTTCCAGTTGTGCTTTGATTAAAAGTTGGAACAGTACCTGATAAATTAGCATATGTATAACCAGTGCAATTAGTTAATGTGCCACTTAATGGTGTTCCTAATGCGCCACCGGGTGCAACAAAATCAGTACCTGCAGTAGCTGCAGTAAACGCACTAATGCCATTACCTTTTAATATACCAGTTATTGTAGTAACACCGGTACCGCCAGTAGTAACGGCTAACGTTGTGCTTAAGCCAGCTGCAGTTCCAGTTGTGCTTTGATTAAAAGTTGGCCATGTAAATGTACCTGTGCTAAAATCGCCACTGCTTATTGATCCCAATGCACCGCCGGGGACAATGTAATCTACCCCGGCGATTGCAGCATCAACATATGTGCCATCACCTTTAAATAATCCAGTTACGTCAGTTGGTGATCCTATATTAACAGACCCGGTTCCAGTCCCGCCTGATCCGCTTGTTCCTAATAAGATCGACGGAGTATCTAACAATCTCCAATTATTACTAGAACTCATGTATATAAACGAAACATATGTGCCAGCTATATCAAGAATGTATTCAGACGAATCAAATTCAATGCGTTTTCCGCTATTAGGTAATAATGTTAAGTTATGACCACTAAACGTGTATTCTACGTCGATAATACCGATGCAATCACCATCGGCAGGTGCTGCTGGAAATGTAACAGTAAACGCACTTGAAGAAGTGTTACATCTTACTAAATCGTTTGAAAATGATGTGTAATTTGAAGTTTTTACTGAAGTTGGTGATAACCGATTTGTTATTGCAGTCCATTGTGCAGTTGACCCATTAGTAGTTAAAAATTTACTTGCGTTGCCAGATTGTGATGGCAATGTAATCGGTGCTTCGGTTGAAACCCATGTAGTTCCATTACTGGTTAGTACATTACCGGATGAACCAGGAGCAACTGATTGTACACCCGATGTTCCATTTCCAAGTAACACACTGTTTGCATCTAATGAAGTAACACCTGTTCCGCCACTGGCTACTGATAAAGTTGCACTTAGTCCAGATGAAGTACCTGTAGTATTTTGATTAAAAGTTGGCCATGTAAATGTGCCAGTATTAAAGTTACCACTAATAGGAGTACCTAACACAGGTGTTATAAAAGTCGGTGATGATAGAGTTGAACTGTGCGATAATACAACACTACCGATACCAGTTTTAGTAGTAACACCTGTTCCGCCCTTGTCTACTGATAAAGTTGCACTTAGGCCAGCTGCAGTCCCAGTTGTGTTTTGGTTAAATACTGGCCAAATAAACGAACCAATACTAAAGTTACCACTAGTAGGTGTACCTAATGCAGGAGCAACTAACGACGAGTAACTTAGTGTAGCTGCCGTTAATGTTGCTCCATTTGATCGAACAATAGTACTAGTTCCGGTGGTACTAACCCAAGATGTAGTAGAACCATTAGTAGTCAACGCCGAACCATTAACACCGGCTGTTGGCAATGCATTAAAGTATGGTAATGTTGACCATGAAGCAGAACCGTCACCAATTTTAATATTAAAGGTATCGATTTCTAATGCCATTTCGCCTTGCGATAACGTAGTATTATTTGTTATCCAATTTGCTGCAGTATCTCTTCTAAGTTGTATAGTTGTAAACATTATGCGCTACTCCCGCCGTCAAGACGATTAACCGATGGAGCTGATGCCAACGGTGTGACTAATATTCTCCAATTGTTAGTTATACTAACATATGACATTGTTACATACGTATCAGTTACATCAAATAAGAATCCAGATGCATCATTTTCAATGTGGTCACCTGCCCCCGGGAGTATTGTTACTGGGTGATCACCAAATGTACCATAAATATCAAATATTCCAATAATAGTACCGTCAATTACATCATACGGTAGTGAAACTATAAAACCGCTTATTGTCGAATCACATCTTACTAAATCATTAGCAGCGGCAGTATAATTTGTAGTTTGAACAGCAGTGGGTGCTAATGCACCACCTGTACCACCTCCGCCCCCTGTACCGCCTAGTACACTAACACCGTATCTATCGACAATGTCACCGCCTGCCGGTAGCATAAGTTTGCCGGCACTATTAAATATCCACGTAAACCCATTGTTAGTAACATATAATCCGCCACCAACTCTTAACGTACCACCAACACCTACACCACCTGCAACTGTTAATGCGCCATTAGAGGTAGTAGTGGATGCAGTAGTAGCCGCAACAGTAATATTGCCGGCAACATTTAATGCACCGCCGATACCAGTACCACCTGTAACTTTTAATGCGCCAGTTGTTGGAGACGTTGATGCAGTACTAGATGTAACTAGTAAATTTGCTATAGAACCTGTTGTTGTTACTGATAAATTTGTAAATGATGGGCTTGCAGTTGTGTGTAAATCCTGCGGAATATTAATTAAATCGTTATAGTCACTACTAATAGAAACAACTGACTGAACACTGTCGACTGTTTTTTTAATATACAATCGACCGTCAGCTGTGTTAATTGATATTTCACCATCTAATAAATCAGCAACGCTTGGTACCTTTGCAGGTACCGAGCTTCGTTTATGTAAAATGCGTGCCATATATATTTGTTAGAATGTGCCGCCGTCAAGTTCCGTCCATGAAGGGAGACCGCTGTTCATCATCAATACTTGTCCGTCTATTCCTTTAGGAAGTTTTGATAATGTATTCGTATCAGATGCATATAAAATATCACCTTTAGTATAACCAGTAAACCCAGTACCACCATAAGCAGAACTAATTACTGTACCTTTCCACTCACCTGTACCGATTGTGCCTAATGTTGTAATACTTGTTTGACCAACATATGTGCTAGCAATATCAATAGATGAACCAGATGATGTAATTCTATTAGCAGTTCCGCCAACTGTTAACACCCCTGATGCTAACGATAAACCGTTTCCAGCAACAGATGATTTAAGTTGAACATTACCAGCGTTAACTTCGATACCATTTGCAGTGTTAACACTGAAACTATTACCAGTTAATGTTAAACCATCGCCTGCAAGCCATGAACCTTGACCAGCAAACTGTGTCCACTCAATATTAGTTGTGCCAAAAATAACACCTTCGGTTGATTGTACATAACCGTAGCCGCTATCTGAAACAAATACATAGTCACCACCGCCTAAATCGCCATATCCAAATGCAAGATTGGTTGTACCTGATGTTTGGTGATTAGTTGATAAAGTTAATGTAGTCGGACTATCAATCGATACAATGTATGAGTTAGCAGCCGGTGCGCCATTACCGCCAACTTTATATATAGGCATACCTACTGCAAGATTTGTAGTAGTACCAGTAGTTAATGTTAATGTATTAAGACTGTTTGATAATAATGCAGTAAATCCATTATATGCATACGATGCATCTGCGTCAATTGCACGAACAAAGGTTGTTGCGGTTGACCATACGTAAATACCATTTTGTGTTTTGTCAGTTTGACCAATAACTAAAACGCGTGATTGTGGGTGATTTGTAAATGTTGCAATTTCGTAATCACTAATTGATGCATTATAGTATGTAAATGTCGGTGATGACGCAAATGTTAAATAAGCGCCTGGACCTGGATCACCTAAGTTTGGTGCAGTAGCTGGACCTGCGGTATATGTTGTCGCAACTGCAATAGGAACAGTTGTTACAAAGTCTACAGCAGAATGTGTATGTAATCCTTGAGCCATTGAATCAACATAGCTTTTAGTTGCAACATCTTGTGGTGCAGTTGGATCTGATACTCCAGTAACTTTATAATTATTTAATGCCAGATTTCCATTAACTGATGTTGCACCTGATACGGTTAACGAACCAGCAATTGTAGTATTACCAGTAGTTGCAGCAACTGTAAATTTATCAGTATTAATAGCAAAGTTGCCAACTGTACTTAATGTACCAGCAACTGCAGTATTACCTGTTGCAGATGCAACTGTAAATTTATTAGTAGCAACTGATAAATCACCTGAAAATGCGCCCGAAGTAGCCGATACTGCACCTGCAGTTAATTGACCTGTTAAATTTAATGTACCAGCAATTACTGTATTACCAGTAGTTGCAGCAACTGTAAATTTATCAGTATTAATAGCAAGATTACCGCTTAGTGAAGTAACGCCTGCTACCTCTAATGTACCGGCAATTGCTGTATTACCTGTTGCTGCTGCAACTGTAAATTTGTTAGTAGCAACCGATACATTGCCAGTAACTGCTAATGTACTTGATAAAGTAGCAGCACCGGTTACACCAAATGTGCTTGATAACGTAGTTGCGCCAGTTACATTAAATGTACCAGCAACTGCTGTATTACCTGTTGCTGCTGCAACTGTAAATTTATTAACAGCAACTGCAAAATTACCACCGACAGTTGTATCATTGCCGATTGCAAGAGACGACCCGATAGTAGTAGCACCGGTTGATGTATCTACTAAAAATGTAGTATCAGTACCATTAGTAATTCTAAAGTATTCAGTAGCAGCTGTTGCATTACCTGAAATAGTAACACCGTTGTCGAATGTAGCTAAATCAGTAAAGGTTGATAAACCAACAACTGAAAGAGTGCCACCTACAAATAAGTTTTCGGCAATGCCTGCACCACCTGCAACTTGTAATGCACCTGATGTAGCAGTTCCATTATTTCCAGTATTTACTTTTAATTTATATGCAGTTGTATCTAATGTTGCTACTTCAACTGCAACAGTATCGTTACTTGCATAAAAATGTAAAGTATCGTCACTATTACCAGGCGATGTTTCTGCAAGAATATATGTTAGTCCGTCAACAGATCTAACACCACCTAATGATGCCCAGTTACCTGATGAATACCCTTCAAATGCTGCAGTTGTTGTATTATAACGAATTGCACCAGTTACTGATGGTCCTTGTTGTGCAGTTGTACCAACTGGAATAACTAATCCGTTAGTTCCGCTAATAACAACATACCCATCACCATTTGGTGTTAATGTAATGTTACCGTTTGTGTTTGTTGAACTAATAACACCTGTATTACCAGTGATTGTTAATTTTCCAACATTGATTAAATCAATTTTACTATTTGCATCAACTACTAATGCAGCATTAGCAGTAAGTGTACCGGGTACATGCGATAACATGTCGGTAAAATACTTACCACCGATTGCTATAGGACTAGTTGATGCGTCAGCTAACCCTAAACCGATATATAATCGATCACCGGTATTACTCTGAGTACCTGCGATCGAGGAATAACCTAGTTCGCCTATTGCAAGTGTGCCGGTAGCAATTGCAGTAGTACTGGTTCTTTTAATTCTTATGATTGAGTTTGCCATTTAATTTTGCCCTTATTTAAAATTCGCCACCGTCCATGATTTGCGATGTCAGTATAGTTTTTACTTCCCATTTTGATGTTGATTGATTATATACTAGTAATGATCCGTCGGATAACCCTACGCTATAAACATCAGGTATATCTATAAGTTTATTTATCTGTGTTCCGGGTATTCCAGGCGGGCCAGATGCGTATGGAAGATCATTCCAGTGATGTATGCCGTCACCAATTTTAAATCTATCAGTATCTAATTCTAATGCTAATTCGCCTTCGCCTAATATTGGATTTACATTTGTCCATAGTTCGGCAGACCCGCGGCGAATCGGTGCAGTGATTGATGCAGATACATTTACTATTCCGTCGGTTGTAATTTCTAATCCACTACCAATTTTAATGCCACCTATGTGTTCTGCAGACGCAATCGGTAATGCATAACTAGACGTGTCTAGAGTTAATTCGCTCCAATTATTTTCTGAATTAGGAACTGCTCCTGTAGAACTATTTCTACTTTCCCCAACTTGAAGTTTGTATGTATAGTATCGATCGCCAATTCGTGTAATTGCGTCGGATACATATGTATTTTTAACAAACACCAACATACCTTCTTGTATGCGCTGACCTGGTATGTTTGTTAATGTATCTCCGGCATCACCAGAAATACTTTGTAAAGTACCGCGAAGTTCGGTATCTAATGCAATAGGTGCATCAGTTGAAGGACTCCACGTTCCTGGCCATGTGTTCCTTGTTAACCCGTCATAATTGGTTGTCATTTTATAATATGCTCACGTAAGTTATTCCTGATTGTAGTGTGATCCCATATAACTGATAATTTTCAGATACATAATCAGTTAATGGTAAATCAGGTGCTAACGCGACTGTACCGCCATTTGTATAAGATACATCGCTCATTAAACCGGCACTTGCTCCGGTTTTAAATATTGTTGGTTGAGATGCTGTACTTCTAACAGCAAACCAAAATGCCTTTGGACCTCCGCTTGAATTAGTTATTGGTTGGGTTGATAATGTTTTAACTTGATCACCTAATATTGTAACACCTGATTTAGCAGTAGTGCCGGTGATAATATCCGATCTAACAGGAATAGCTCCCACACTAGCAGTCCATAACCAATAAGTTGGATATGTAAAACTAGCAGATGCTGCAACGTCAGATGAATTTGTAGGCCCAATAATAACACTGTATGCTGTTCCAGTAACCGAAACCGGTCTAGTTGCTGTAGTAGTTAAAATTACATATCGAGGAGTAGATTTATTACTATGATGAATTGGGGCAGTAAACGTCAATACACCGGCTGCAGTATTGGATGATATAGATCCGCCTAGGCCAGTAATTGCTAATGTTCTGTTTGAAACAGTAATATATGATGTAGTTGGAGTATATGCAGAAGTTGCATACGATTCAAGAAATGTTTTTCCAGATAGAGAATTAATAGCAATCGCATGGGAAACTGTATTCCACGTGACAGATAATGTAGTAGGTGTACTCCATGACGCAGTAGTTGTACCGTTAAAGTAATTACACATAATTGTACCGCTTGCAGATCCGCCTGCTACTGTAGTAGATGTAGACCTAATATATGATGTTGAATTGTTAGTTGTAAACGTGCGAGTCCAGTCTACAGTACCTGCAGGAGTAGCACTGTATGCACCTGCAGTGTAATTGTTTAATGTAGTAGATACACTACCTGATACTTGTGCAATAGATGCAACACTACTAATATACTGTTCAGTAATGTCTGCAGGATTATCAACCGTAACGGTAAAACCAGTTGCAGGTATATCCCAGTTTAATGTTGCACTAGGTGTAGCAACTACACTAATAACCGGTGTAAACGTTGCTAATGTCAATCTTAATTTGTTATTTGAAAACTCTGCTACCCTAACAGGATTGGTAACATTATTTTCTTTATATCCAGTTAGTGTACGGTAATTGCTACTAGATGTCCATACTAGCGTTTCACTAGACGGACCACTAGGAATGCTAACATCTACTGATAACACACCAGCAGTATCTACTGCTAATCCAGATCCAACTTTAATACCGCCTAGTGTATTTGCAGTAGCAGGTTGCAGTGTATATGAATCACCAGTTCCTACTCCAGGTATGCCCTGAGGTCCTTGTATGCCCTGAGGTCCTTGTTCGCCCTGAGGTCCTTGCGGTCCGATATCACCTTGGTCACCTTTTTGACCAACAATTGCTCCAATACTTTGCCATGAACTACCATTCCAAAAGTATCCTTCGCCAATTGATGTAATTACATATAGATCGCCAATTTCGCCAGCACTTGGTAGTAAGTCAGCAGTTGCTACTGCACCTTTAATAACAACAGAAGTTCCATTTGCTCCATCGACACCGTTAGTACCATCAACACCGTTTGCTCCTGCAGGACCAGGATCGCCTTGATCGCCTTTTGGACCAGGCGTAGTTGTTGCAATATGCCAAGTAGTACCGTACTTAATGTTTAATTGACCAGTAACAGAGTTCCACCATAGTGTGCCAGATGCTACACCAGTTGGAGGAATACTAGATATGATAATATTAGCACCACTACTTCCATTACCTGACCCGAGAGCCAAAGGAATACCGCCGAGTGTAATCCCGTCGGATAGTCTTAAGTCGCCAATACTTTGATTGTAAAATAGAGTTCCGGCATCGCCAACATATTCGTCGGCTACTACGGTATTAACACGTCCTGATTTAATCTTTTGAATAGTCATACTGTATTTATTATATGCTAAACAAAAGATTAATCAGATTTTTGAAGAGTACGTTAGTACTTGCGTTTGCGGTTTGAAGTTACTGGATTTGCTTCTTTTTGAAGCTTCTTTTTGTATCTTGCTACAGCTGCACCTGCTTCTCGTTTTCTAGCAGTAGTAGGTTTTTCGTAAAACTCTTTTTTACGCAATGTTTCTAATTTGCCTGAGTCTTCAACTTTACGTTTAAACCGGCGTAGTGCCTGGGTAATATTTTCGTTTTCACGAACAGTTACTTTAGCTTTATTCTGCAGTGTTATCATCATCATCCTCTTTTTTAATTTGTTCTGCGATCCAATCTAAATCAAAAATTCTATTTTTAGAGATTAGTTGGTATGGTGTAATTTCGTCGTTAGTTATATAGTATGCATGTGGGTGCGTAAGCATAAACGTGACAAATGATTTTGTCACTGGGTCACAATTATCAATGTCGATGATTATGACTGCTACTTGATACGCAACACTTAGCATCCATTCAATATCTTCTTCAGTTGAATCGTAAATAAACACGTTAATGTCTTCTTCACCTTGTCCTAAAATAGATTGAAAGTTCTCCACCACACTAGTTGATGGTTTAACTAATAAGTAACTGATATCTAAATTAAAAAATTTATCAGGGGGTGTAATAACTGTGACACGTCCTAAATTCATATAACCTTCTATGTAGTAAGTAATTTTGCCTTGTATTTATCGGCTATTGTTTTTCGTATCGCTGATAAATAAAAATGTAGTTCGCGGATGGCAGTCCCAACTACTCTATACATGTTTTACTATAACTTAAGGAAAGCTACTATGTCTAGCACATCTATTTATTCTATTCTTTGTTCTAAACCTCACAATTTACATTATCTTAATCGTTATTGGAAGTTCATTCAGTTATTCTCTCATCAAAATCAAGTTAAACATAACACTTCTTATCATCATATTTGTCCTAAATCAAGTGATTTATTCCCGGAATATGCAAGTCTTAAACTAAATCCTTGGAACGGAGTACATTTAACATACCGACAACATTACATTGCACATTGGCTTTTATCTAAAGCATATGGCGGGAAACAGAAATATGCTTTTATCATGTTATGTCGCATTGGTATAGCCACTAATACAATTCGGATATCATCATTAACTTATGAAAAAATATCAACACAACATTCTTTAAATATAACAGGACCCGGTAATCCTTTTTATAACAAAAAACACACTGTTGAAACTATCAATAAATTAAAACAGTACAACGGTCTAGCCCATCATGCATACGGTTCTTCATTATCTGAAGAAAAAAAAGCAAAAACCGGTGCTGGTAACGCTAAAGTTTGGTTTACTATCACACCACCGGATGGTAATACAGTTTCTATTAGAAATCTAAGTAAATATTGTAGAGAACATAGTCTTCATCCGGCTGCAATGATTAACGTTGCTAAAAATAAGCAGCATTCTCACAAAGGTTATATTTGTAAATATGCAAATTAACTTATTATTTCTAATTTTACTTTAGTTACGCCGGTTTTTTCAAATCCAAGTCTTACGGCAGCTGCTCTAGATAAGTCGATAATCCTTGATTTCAATGTCGGACCGCGATCGTTAATTCTAACTAGCACTGTTTCGTTGTTAGCTAAGTTAGTTACTTCTACAACAGTTCCAAATGGCAGTGTTTTATGTGCTGCTGTTAATTCTTTTGGACTAAAGTATTCGCCACTTGCAGTTTTAGGTCTGCGACGATATCTAGGTCCAGATTCATATCCATACCAACTAGCAATACCAAGCATACTGTTTTCAGTATGTGCTGCTCTAAGTCTGTGTTTGTAATGTTTATGTTTAACTTTTTTGTGGATTACGTGTTGTATAGATTGTTTATCAGTCGAGTGTTTAGTAGCTGCATCAACTGGAGCTACGGTGGTAATTATTGAGAGGGCAAGGAGCCCTGTTATTAGTGAATTTTTCATTTTTTCTCCTTTCACTTGGTGTGCATTAAAATAACTGCACATTACATTAAGGGAGTAAACTGCACGAGGTTCTTTGAACCCATTTTGTTCGTGACGTCTTCTCCATCAGCCACACCAATTAAATTGCAATTGTTGCACCTTTGGCAAGCCTGGCTTCCCGAATTTCGCGGGTTTCTAATTTGGCCAAGACTCGCAGGATTGTCAACTGCCCAATCCGACTATCTTAGTTTCTCTCGAAACATATAATATATAGCAGTGAACTTTGAAATTCTGTTAAAAAAGTGACTTTTTATTGAATTAAAGTATACTATTTGTACATTATACGCTTGTTATTATATGTTGTCAAGTGAAAACTAATAAATACACTATATTATTACAAAAAGGATTACTTATGAAAATACAAGATTTAATGGAAGGCTATATTGCAGATGCACTTCCGGATCTAATCAGCCACGCAAAATCGTTAATTATAATGTACTCAAAAACATTACCTGAACTAGTACATAAGTACGACTTCTCAGTTACTGATCCGTATAATCCAACTGAACTTGGATTAGCAAATAGAGATATTAATGCATGTAAACTACAAGTAGGTAGTGTACGATCAGTTTGGTTTACTAACAATTACTTAACAGTTTCAAAAAATAGAGCAGGCACTGGCATGGGCGGCGGCAAAACAGCACGCGGTTTAAAAAATGCATTAGTTACGTTGTCTGAAATCCCCGAGTTACGTCGCGTTGACGGATTAAATCACTTAGCTCATTTAAGTGTAAATATTAATCCAAATCATAAAGTACAACCGACAATAGGTCAACGTAAATCAGGTAATGTTCCTCCAGAAGCAGCCATTAAAACATATAGTCAATTAATGAGTCAAATTGAAGATTATCTTCCAGAAGTTATACAAGGCATTGCTAAAATTGCTAAACCGCATGAAGTAGAAACTAGTTTTTTAGATAAAGAAGAAATTTATAACCTAGGTGCTAAATTGCGCCATGCGATTGATAACTGGGATAAACTAAAAGAAACAATCCCTGAACCATATGAAGGCGGAACTAGTTATAAAAAACAAGGTGACACATTAGTAGCTACACACAAAAATAAAGGTGCAGACCTAGGTAAAAGTGATATGATGAAACCGGCTGAAAAGCCTGTTAAGAAACACGATACACATTCTCAAAATATAAATGCGGCTCAACAAGCAATTAATCAAGGTTTTGATTTACTTAAAAAGAATGGTATTAGAGATCATGAACTACATGCAATTAGACAAAAAGTTCAAAAAAGTGATAATCAACTAATGACCTTAATGCAAGTATTCCAAGAATTTGGAATTAGTCCAAATGCGTTAAAGGAAGCTTGGTTAAAAACATATTAAGAAAAAAGGGCTAATAGCCCTTTTTTTAACGATTGAAAATATACATAGTGACTTCAAAGCCAAAACGTACATCAACATATGTTGGTGTTTCCCATTTCATAACTATTATCTCCTTTTTTAACCTGCAAATACGTTACTGCTACCTGATGCAACCTTAGATCCGCATGCTACTGGATCGCCTACCCTGCCGCATTGTTTACCGTTTATAAACACTTTACTACTACCAGATGCTAATGTTGAATCGTGGCATTTTGGTTCTGCATTACAATGGGTAACCCAGTGATCGCCTTCACGGTGTACTGCAATGCCGTTTACAAATACATCGCCACTTGCACTATCACTTACCCTTGCAGGCCAACCACCGTGACCTGAACATTTATCACCTTTTCTAGTTACTGCTGGCATTAGTATTCACTCCTTGAAACTGCTAACGATAATTGTGTAGCAAAGTCGTCCCATATATTACTTATTTTTTGTGTTATTGTATAAGAATGAGGAACATATGTAGTATTAGTTTGTTGATATGTATATGGTACTTGTGTAACAACACCGGTAATCGGATCAGTTACTGAATTATACCCAGTTTGTGTTGATGTAGTAGTAACCGTTTCGGTTGTGTTAACTGTAAATGTTATTGCAACAGTACTACCAGGATCTTTATTTCCTGACACTACTGTTCCAATTTTACTAGGCATAAGATCAAAATTAGAGATTGTAACTACATCAACAGAATCAACTGGTATGTATTTCCAAATTGCTGGACTGTACATATTTTGGTATCTACCGGATATAGTAACTACTCTAGTTGAAAATGAAATATTAACTCCGGAATGCGGGAAAGACGAAGTTACTGAATTAATAATTTCGTGTACTCCGCAAGTTGCAGATTTTGAAAATCTTTCATTTTCGTGTACAATGCCAAAACTAGTAGTTGATATACCCATACTGTATTTATAATACTATAAGACTGGAAGTTGCTTCTGTATATGATTTAGCTGATTCTCGTTCAGTTGGTTCTAATACTACTACAGTAGCAGCTGCAATTTTAATTGTTTTATCTGGGTCAACTGTAAACAAGTAAGGAGCCATTCCAATACCGCCTTGTGCTGCTGTTAATACACGTGGTTTTGAAACTTTAATGTATTTTTCTGTTTCTTCAACTAGCGATGCAATAAGTTCTTCACCTGAAGTTAATTTAAGAGTTACTACTTCGCCTGGTGATACGCCTTTATCTATAATCATAATTTGCCTTTAAGTATTGTTGTAATTCTGAAAAACCACCAATGTAATTGCCGTCAATTTTAATTTGCGGTAATGTTCTTGCTTTTGGTACTTCTTCTAATAGTTGTTCTTTAGTCCAACCTCCATTAGAAATATTTCTTTCTTCAAATCCAATGTTTTTCATTTGTAGCAAGCTCTTGGCTTGTACACAGTACGGGCACCGGTCTTTCGACCAAATTATTGCTGTCATTAAAATTTATCCATAATTGTTTGTAATCTACGCCATTCAGTCATTTCGTTTTCTTTTTTAGCATTGCGGTAGTTTACGTATTCATCTGCGTACGGCGAAGCCGGCATTGGTTCTAAATTAGGTTTTGGATTTCCTGTAATACTGCAAACCGGTGCGTTTATCTTAGTTAACATATAATTACGAATTTTATCTGCAATAGTTTTTGATCGCGGTTTTTCAAAAAACTCAGCAACTGCACATAAAAACTTTACAGTACGGCATTCGTATTTTTGTTCAACTGCTTTTACGTGTTCGCTGATAATTTTCATATCATGTACTATTGCTTGATAATCCTCATCTGTTGATGTACGCAGTCTAACCAGTCGTTCTTGTCCTTCTTTTAATGTTATTTTTAAATCTCTTAATCTCGCTGTTGGTTCAAGATACGAGTTATAACGGCTATTCGGATCATCTTTTTCTGATTGACTTGGATTTTCAAGGGCAATTATCTCTTGTTTTACTTTTTCAAGTTTATCTTCTAATTTTTTTATTATTGAATTTGTCATTTTATAAAATCCTTGTACGGGTTTGACCAATCAATTTTTGCTATATTGGCCATTATAGCTTTTACTTTTGCAGGGGAATTTAATGCTATTGCTTTATTTCCATTTCCACCTTTACCTTTACGGCTTTTCTTCATATATCTGTCTGAGCGCATTTTTCATAGCCTCTACATCTGTCTCGGTCCATAATCCATATGATGGTTGTTTTCCTTCTTTACACATTGCACACGGACATACCGGATCATTGCCCTGCGGCCCCATGCATGCACAAATCTTAAGATCTTTGTATTCTTTCATAATTTCCTTATGATGTTTAAAAACTGTATTATACAATATTATTAGCATCCTGTCAATAATATTAATAAATAAAAATGTAGTTCACGATATGGGGATATCTAACTACTCTAACGCCAAGGGAGGCATCAGCATGTCTATTTATAAATCTAAAACCAACTATCGTAAAATTTATGAACAATATTACGGTTCTATACCTAAAGATGAAACTGGAAGAACGTATGATATTCATCATAAGGACGGCAATCATGAAAACTGCAGCATTGATAATTTAATTGCAGTCTCAATACAAGAACATTACAATATTCATTATAATAATCAAGATTGGAAAGCATGTTCTGCTATTATGATAAGGATATCAAAAACCCCAAAAGAAATTTCTGATATGGCTAAGTTGTCTGCCGTGCAACGAACAATAGACGGTACCAATGCATTTGTTGGTAATCGAAATCCGTCAGTCCGTAAGATGCAAGACGGAACTCATCATTTTATTGGTGAAACTAATCCAATGAAAATTGCATCTAAGAATGGAACTCATCATTTTATTGGTGGTGAAATTCAACGTAAAAGTGTAAGAAAACAGCTTGAAAATGGGACTCATCCATTCTTAAACGGTGCAATGTCAACTAAAAATAACCTTGCAAGAGTTGCTGCAGGTACACACCCGTCACAAATTAAAAAAACATGTGA
>Ga0209084_1000674_pt1 | contig 31692 bp, 39 predicted proteins | sample C_130820_MF_Meta_FD_187309 | JGI IMG/M metagenome (GOLD analysis project Ga0209084, IMG submission 187309) | Freshwater microbial communities from Lake Croche, Canada to study carbon cycling - C_130820_MF_MetaG (SPAdes) (version 2) | ecosystem: Environmental > Aquatic > Freshwater > Lake... | reverse complement strand
TCTTACGCTAGTTAGTGATACTTTTAAGATACATCGTGTATCTTGCCCCTAAATTCAATCTGGTTCTCTGCCCAAGTGTGAATTAACTCAGGCCACAATAAATTACCATCATGGTAAGTCAACATAGCAAAACCACTGCGCCAATTGGTAGGTGAGAGTTCCAAATAATTCTCAAATTGTGGACCTGTAGGTTCCGCTAATGTTCCCGTATCCACGCCAAACCTTGTGCCGTTATAGTCATCAAAGGGAGTCACTTTAAGGCTGTGCAAATGCCCTGTAATGATGTTTACGCCAGCATTGACTGTATTGTTATGGGTAGCATGAATACCGCCTTTCCAGCGGTGTTTAACGACCGTATTCTCCGTAGGCCAACATGCCCAGCAGGGATGCCAAGCAGGAAAATGGTCTTTCAGGGAAAAGCCTTTGACAAATTCGTACTGGGGCGCATTTGCTGCCAAACGGTTTTCAAACCTTGCATCATGGTTGCCCAATGTCCAAATAAGTTGCATATTAGAACGTGTCTTTTTTGCAACATCCTCAATTTCACCCATTGCAATTTCACAGGCTTTGAGTTCTTGTATTACGGATGGTGTGGAATCCCAGCCAATTCTTGGATAGCGAGAAATACTAGCGCCATCAAAAATATCCCCATTGGCAATAACTGCTGTAGGCTTAAACTGTTTAATAGCCCATAAAAGTCCTCGAAATGCCGTAGTATGTACACTAGGCCAAAAATGAGCATCACTAAAAACAATAACAGTGCCATTTAAAATCCCCAAATTTTTGCGAGCCGCACTGGGTTTGGTTGATACATTTTTTAAAGGTTTAGACGCTAATAAAGATTCACCATATTTGATTTCTAAATTGCGCCTACGCCGAAGAACACCACGATGATCTAAACCCGTAGTTTTGCAAAGTTGTTTTGCTTTACCGTCATGAGATTTCCAAAGCTCAATAAACTCTTGGTCAGTAAATTTTTTCATACATGTACCTTATAAAGTTTGTTATATTGGTACATATATATGTGACATGATAATTTATGTGTAAGTTCTTGTGCCCTTTTTGTCAATAATTAGCGACATAAGGCGGGGTTCATGTCCTTCTACATTGGGAATAGAAGCGTGAGTCCATGCGTCAAATTCTCTGATCACTTGATCGTAGGCTAAGTCAGATTTAATAATGGCTTTGACAACCTCATCTGGGGTCATGCCAGGCACTCGGATGTCAGCGGCACACCCACGCCTATGCTGTGATTTATCGCTTGAACCCACTGCCTGGTTCACTTCGGCACTGCGAAACGCGCTATTTACGATAATGGGCTTGCCACCTAGCACAATCTTGACTTGCTCCAAAAAGTCAGCCAAGCGCACCAGATTTGCCAGTTCAGCATCATTGGGGGTGTTGTCAAATTCTCGATGGTCAGTATGCGTTAATTCTTCAAATGTAAAATTTTTAGATAGTTTCATTTTTAATCTCCATGTCTAGACAAAATGCTTCTACTTTTACATTACTGTTTATAAATTCAGTTTTTTTGGCTTGAATTTCTTGCAAACAGGCTTTTTCATTCAAAGTGTAGGTGGTTGCTTGCAAGAACTGACATTTCAATCCTATGCAAACAAAAAAGACCGGAATGTAAATAATCATTTTTTGGCTTTTAAGGTTTGATAGAGTTGGTTGTAGGCATCAATACAGGCGTTGAGTTGTCGGGTGTTTGCATCTCCCTGGTCGGTGATGGCGATAAGATCCCGAAGAGTCTTTGGGTCAAGTTCGGCGGTTGCTTGTGTGCTATTTCCGGCGGCAGGGGTGGTATCTCCACAGGTTGATACGGTGCTGCTGGCGGCTTTGATAGGGATCCGCATCCGCAAAGCACCAGACTCAATATCAGCATTGCGCTTTTGAGATATAAGTTTTGCTTCATTTCTAGCCTTTAAAAGTTGAGTGGCGGTCATGTTTATGGTTTCAGCCAGTGATTTTTCTTTTTGTCTGGCTTCTTCGTTCAAAGCGGCAATAATTAATTTCTGCCGATTTTGTTCAGCTTCAATGCCTTTTGTGTAGCCACCAGTACCGGCGGCCCCCACGGCAAAAATAATGCAAAAAATTACCCAAGGGTTAAACAGGCTTAACATCATCACCTTTCATCATTGCTTCAGTCTTGTCCTTGCTTGACTTGCTTGAACCGTAGAAGAACGAAATGATTGTGGCAACTGCCGTACCCAGCAGGAATCCAAGAATGATGTTGGCAAAGTCTCGACCGCCCTCTGGCAACAAAATAAACGTCACGCAGAAAAAATAAAGCACTGAAGCAATTGCCCAAAACCATGCATAGTAATAAATAAAATGCTTGGCAGTAATGTCATTAGGGTCTATCTGCATCACGTTTTTCCTTTGTTTCATTGATCATTTTTTGGATGACTTGCTGCTGATGTTTGGTCTGCTCTCTAACTTCCAGAATGTCAAAATACAACATTGCCATCAAAGGCAAAAGCACACCAAACACAGCTACCATTGCAATTAAAGAAATCAAGAACCCCACTTCGCTATCCTCATCTGGTTGATTGCGTAGAACATCAGGTGGAGGTATATAAAAACTATTGCCACCGCCCCGATTATTAGCGCTCTGTCCTGTAGTTGGTTTAGCATTCTTCGCCGTTGCCATGATGCTACCCTTTCTTTGGCTTCTTGCGCTAATCGCTCCTTATGTTGTTCAGCTTGCAATCTTTCAAACTCATCCTGAAACCTTGACCATACCGCCCCCAAAGCTGGGTCTACGCCGTAAATCAACAATTCTCTCAACTCAGTGGCTTGGCGTTCTAACTCCATCTCTTGAAAAATGTTATCAAGTGCCTGTGCCTTTAGTGACTTACCCTTTGGCGGATTTTTCTTTTGTTCAACTGCTGCGGCTTTAACCTGCTCATGGGCATCAAAAAACTTTCCAATGTGTCCAGAGATCTCCATTGTGATGGAGGAAACATCTTTGGCAACCGCTTTGGCATCCTTGTACAGCGCCACACCTTGCTTGATTGCAGCAATGGCGGCAAGTGCAAGTGTGAAAGGATCAATTTTTAACTCTTATTGAGAAACAGATGTGTCAGAAAACCTACGATTGAACTTAGGCCAGACATGATTGCCATGCCCATCCAAAGACCACCCTTGCCTTGATTTACTAAAGCAATCAAAGTATCAATTGAAACTTCAAGCTTTTCAATCTTGGCTTCAAGATTTTCGACTTTTTGTGTCAATATGCCGTAAGCAATAGGATCAATTTCAGCCATGATTTACCTTTGATAAGTTGAAGAAGGAGCTACGCCACGACCGCCACCGACCATTGCGTTGTATCTACGTTTTGCAAGTTCTTGTTCTTCACCTGCATTTAATCCGGTCATATGCGTAGCAAACAACAATGCAGGGTTAATAGCGCCAGCAATTGTGTTTAAACCAAGCTCGCCAGCAGGAGTCCAATCACCAGTCTTTTTGCCATGCTTGTAAGCTTCCAAACTTCCATAAGCCAATAGGCCAAAGCCAGCAAGGCCAACCAATGACCGAAGGGTTGCAAATCCTTTTTCAGCAGCAGCTTTAGCGGAAGGAGTCTTAGCATTTGCATATTCATCAAGAATTGATTGATGCATTTTTGTCAAATTTTCTTCGGTAAATTTAAAATCAGCCGGAAATTTGCCTTTTTCATCAAGCTTCATATCAGTGCCAAGATGCTTGTTTGTAAATTCCATGACATCTTGCGGATTAGGCATACCGCCTTTACTAACACCAGCTTCAGTTTTTGGAAACTCCAGTGCAGCACCTTCAGGCAAAGTTGATTTCAAAGCATTTACTAAAGCTTTTGCGCGTTCAGTGTTATTTGCCACACCCAATGTTCCAAGAAGTTGCCGCTCAGTGCCTGGTAACTTTTTAAAACCTTCAAAATATTCCGGTTTAGGCGCTTTTGTTGTTTTTGCAACTTCAGGCACAACTTCAACAGGCGCTGCTTCAGCCTTAGGAGCTACCTTGTTAATGGTTTCTAAAATCTTTTCGTTTGTGTTTTTTGGCGCTTCAGGCGCAGCTTCCACAGGCGCGGCGGCAACAGGCTCAACAGGGGCGGCAGCAACAGGAGCGGCTTCAGGCGGTACAACAGGCGCAACTACAGGAGCAGCAACAACAGGTGCGACTTCAGGAGGCAACACAGATAGACGTTCTTTTGCGGCATTCATTAAAATCCGATTGGCTGTGTTCTCTCCGGTAAACCCTTGGCTGGTCCTTGCCCGATTCATAGCTTCTTCTGCCGCAGTAGGCACAACAGGTTGAGCGGCAACATTAGGAGGGGCTGCAACCATGCTTTGTTGTGCCATTTGGCTTGCCGCCGCCAATTTAGCTTGTCTGATTTGTTCAGGCGTTTGTGTTTCAGGTGAAATTAAAGCTTTTTCAGGCTCAAGGGAAGGTTCATTCCGCATAGATTGCGATGTACTTGCTCTTGCTGCTTTGGCTTCTTCTGAACGCTCATATAGCGTTCTTTCTTCTGGACTTAAATTTGCCACCCATTGCTCATGTGACGTTGGTTGTTGAGCAGACGCAGGAAGACGATCAGACGCGGTAGGTTCAACTTTTGCAGCGGCTTGATCCTTAGGTCCAAAGAATCGGCTTTTTAAATCCGTACCAAGTTCTTGTCCGAATTTGTATAGGCCATATCCAGCAAGCGCTGCACCAGCAGGAATAAGCCCATAAGGTAGCAAATTATCTTTGCTGGGAGTCATGTTGTCTATTAATGTCCTGCCTTCTTGAGATCTAGCTTCAGCCATTCTTTTTAATTGTTGCGCTGGTTCACTTGTATTTAATTCCCAAGGCGAACTTACGGCGTTTGTGTTGGCTGAACTAGTATCTTTTTTTGCATCAGCAACAGGAGGTGCGGCAGAATTTGAGGGTGATGCAGCAGCGGGGGCTGGCTTTGCAGCTTCGCCTTCAATGTCTTTTACTTCTCTATCAATTTCTTCTTGAGTAAAGTTGGCTTCTCGCAAGCCTTTGATAAAAAGCTGTTTGTTTTCTTCAGACTTAAAACCCGCCATTTTTTTCCCCTTTAATCTTTTCTGGTATGTGCTTCTCTTAATTTACGGGCTGTTTCTTCTTTTTTTAAATTAGCTTGTCGAGCGTCTTCTTTTGCTTTTAACGCAATATCTTCTTTTTTCATATCTCCTTCACCTATAGCTTTAGGTGACTCTCTAACTGGAATTGTTGCATTTACCGCCGCTTCTGGATTATTGGTTAATGAAGTAATATTTGGACCGGCAACATTTCCCTTGCGTTCAAGGTATGGAGTATTTATAACGTCTTTAATTTGTTTGCTGTAACTTTTTTGCAAACCCTTATATTCGTCAGTTTTGGTAAAGGCGTTTTCTAACTGACCAGGAGCAGGAACAAAATTTTGTTCAACCGTTCTTGCCATTTTTAATTGTTCTTCTTTCCATTGATTAAATAAATTAACAGCTTCAATGTTAAATTTTTCTTGCAATGCTTGCGCAACTGGACGATGTGCTTGATCAAGCATGTTTGCGCTTTCAGTTGGCACAGTAAATACTGGATTGCCATGTTTCATTGCAACATCAGTATTGATTTTTTGAATTTGAGTGCTTAATTGCAATGCACGTTCTAATTTTATAAATTGTTCATTTGTCAAAAGGCCCGCTTGAACCTTAGCCGCCAAATTAGCTTGTTGCTGCAAATACGATCTATCTAAAGAAGCATTGTTGGATTGAACATCCATCAATTGATCCAGCGTTCCTTTATCTACTTTTGTTCCAGATCTATCAACAATTTCGTTATTGCCATTAATATTAAAACCTTTTGGTCCCAAAGTTCCTTGAAGTAATTGCTTGTCTTCTGCGCCAACAGATGATCCTTTATTTGCTGTAAATTGATCAAGTATTTGACGAGTTTTTTGTAAACTCTTACTTAAACTTGTTTGTGCAGAAGCAATATTTAAAATATCCATTCTGGTTTCTTTGGACATACCAGGAATAGCATTCATGAATTCTTTCATGATTTCCAAATGCTCATCAACTAAAGGAGCTTTAGCAGTTGATGCTGCTCCAATAGCTTGAAAAGCTGCATTGGCTTTATTTGCTTCTCCTGTATTAAATTCGCGCCTTTGTTGTTTGTTTTTCCATGCTATTGTGTTTTCCAATGAAGAAAGACTGCCTCCTAATGCGCCATATTCATTTTGCGGAATAATGACTCCACTTTTCATGTCTGTCACTGACACAATTTTCCCAAGGGCATTTGTTTTGACTTCAACAGGGCGACCTGAATCAGGTAAATATCTATATTCGCTTTTTACAGCGCCACCAGTAATAATGTTAAAAGCAGTTGTTTTGTCACCCGTTATATAGGCCATCATTGCATCGCCATAGCGAACAGGATCTTTTTTATAAGTGTCTAAAGCTCGCTGTCTACCTTCAGGGCTGTTTAGATCACCAGCAAATTGAACAGCTTCTTTATATCCTTTTTCAAATGCACCAGCTAAATGTGATGCAGCTTCACCTTCAGAAGTGTTTGGGTTTTGCAAAGCAAAGTTTTTTACTTTAGCAACATTGCCTGTATCAATTCCAGTATCAACAATTTCTTGTGGCGTTGCATTTTTTACAATATCTACTACAGGCGTTAAAGAAACATTGTTAGCATAATTGTTTTGAGCAACTTCAGCAGGGGCAACAGCGCCATTACCTTGATTTTCTGGAGGCAAGGCAATATCAGTCTTAGTTGAATTGAAATAACCTGCGTTTGCACCAGGTCTAACTTGCAATCCTAATGGGGTTGTATATTGATCCATGATTTATCCTAAAAATAAAGATAACAATGTTGAAGCAACTTTTTGGGCAACCTCCCCACCTCCATTATTACCACCTTGTCCAACTGATTGATTTGGATTTTGATTAGATGCGTATTGCGCTTGCATTGCGGTTTCATCTTGAGCAGGATTTCTTGGCTCTAAAGCATTAGGACTTACGCCGCTAAATCCCACTTGTGGCGGCGGTGCTGCTTGGAGGGGTTTAAAAGGCGCATTGTCTGTTGTTCGTTGTTTTATTGGATTGCTTATTGCTGGAGCTTCTTCTATTGGCTTAAATAAATTATTGGCAGCGTCTTCTGAAATTGGAGTTAATTCATCGCTATTCAAAGTGGCATTATTTGTTACAGAAGGTTTAGCGGCGGCAGGATCAACAGCGCCAGAAATAGCAGGGGAAGCAGTATCCCAAGAAGCATAATCATCTCCAGAAGGAGAAGGTGCAATAGCTCCAGCAGGTTTTTTTCCTGAAAGAGCAGGATATTTGTCCATCATGGCCTGTTTTTGTTCGCCTACTTTATTTAAATAGTCAAACACGCCAGCTTTATCCATGCCATACATGATTCCAAAATCTTTTAAGCCACCTAAAGCCGTAGACAATGGATTATTATTGTTTACATAACTTTTTTCACGGCCAAACATTCCCAACCCTGCATTTTCAAATTGTGATGGCATGATTGTTCCTTAAAATCCAGAACTCTTAGAACGTCCTGAAGTGGTTGTTCCTTGAGTACCAGTAAATACAGGCGTTGTATTTGCTTGAGGAATACCATAAACCACTGAAGCGTATTTGCTGTAAACATCCTGTGGAGCGCCAGCCAATCCAACCTGAGCGGCAGCAGCCTGTTGAGCCGCGCCCAAGTTCTGACCACCATACTGAGCCAGTTGGTTAGCAGCAGCAGCCTTGTTGGCCTGTACACCAGCTTGTGCAGTTGCAGCCGCAGTGGCTTGACGTTGAGCATTCAGTGAAGCAAGATTCTTGTCAGCCAAAGCCATGCGAGCGCCACCAAGGCCACCAGCACCGCCGTACATAGCGTTCTGACCTAATTGTGATTCACGTGCTGATTCTCGACCAGTTTGCAAAGCGGCATTTATTTGATTTTTTTCGTAGTCAGGTCCAAACAAAGAAGCCAAACCGCCAAGGCCGGTTGCCAATGCTCCTGTACCAGCAATTTCTTGCAAACCGCCAGTCCTTGCAGCCATATTAGAAGCCCCGCTTGCAGCTTGTTTAACGGCTGGCATGACTTGGCTTAGAACATCTCCAGCGCCGCCTACAGTTTGTTTATAAGCAGGAAATGCCGTGTTTGTAAGGAATCCAGTTTGTGCCGCAAGCAGATCTTTCTGCTCCTGCATTGGTTGAACAGTTGTTGTTTGATTGCCAGATGATTTACCGCCGCCCATTATTGCGCTCCTTTACCCTTGCCAGCAGGGGTTTGTGTTGATTGATTGTCCCACTGCCCAGTAGTATTTGGGTAAGGGTTTGGCTGACCAGAAGTTGCGCCATCAGTTGGGGCGACATATCCAGAGGTAACAGGCTGCAATCCTGCATTTCCATTGGCGTTTGGCTGACCCATTGTGGGTTGTCCAGAAGTCAAAGACATGCTTTGGCTTGGAGTACTTGGGGACACGCCAGCATTCTTCCCCGCCGGAGAGGAAGATTGACTTGATTGAACTTGTGCTGAAGGTGCGCCCATGATGTACCTTATCGGAAGAATTTTCCAACCATCCAACAAACAACTGAATATCTGTTTCCCTCTTCAATGTCTTCAACGCCGTGCATTATGAAGCTTGGAAATACCAGAACCGTGCCTTTACTTTGCGGAGGATAGAACCGTTCATGACCGTTCTGTAAATAAAATTTGCCGCCTTTGAAATCATCATTCAAAAAAGCCAATACGGTGAGTTTACGACAATCCTCGCCATGTGCCAAGAAAGTATCTACATGTGATTGGTATCTACCACCCGCAGGATAAATCAAGAATTCAGCCTGATTCGCATGGGTAATGTCGAATTTCCAGTTGTGGTGGTTGGCAGCAAGGCCAGCCGCAGCCAATCGTCCACCAATATCCTTGTAAGTGGGCAAAAGAACCCGCTCTACGTTTCTGATGGATTTATCAATGGCTCCAGTGCCTGTACCAATTATTGGTGGCTCTTTGGGTACGGCAGACTGGCTGTACAACTTAATTAATGAATCACAGGCTTCATTGGTCAGAATGTCTGTGTAAATGAATTGCTGCATATCTTGAACAGGCAAATTCAATCCTTGACGCTTGTCAAACTTCCATTCTTTGTGCGGCCCATCGGCATCAACGTAATGCAAAAAAACCTGCGCTTGCCATTCACCTTTGAACTTCTTGCGCCAGTGATATTTGTCCATTCCGCGATACAGAATGGCATCGCCAATAGCCATTTCAATCTTGGAAGCATTTGCGCCGCCTTGATCGCCCATATAAATAGGCCATGCTTTGCCTTCAAAGCCAAGGGTCAAGGTAGCGCTTATTTCACAAGCCGGTCTGTCAACATGGATGTCAAGCTTTTCGCCTGGTTTGTATAAACGGGCATAGCTGTAAGTTGGATACAGTCGTTTACCAGAAGCTTTTTCAAAGTGCGGCAATAGATCGACAAGCAACTTGTCAAACACTACAGCGCCGTGAACAGCTTCAGATTTTGGACATTGAGGATCTTTGACGGTAACTTGCTGGTCAACCAACCGTTTTAGTTCAACAGTCAATTCTTTGCAATTATCAATATCAAGGAAACCCTTGAGGTGTACATACTTTTCAATAGTGAACTGAGACAGTTGATTACACATTAAGCCTCCGGTTGTGGAATGGGTTTAATTTGTTGATCAGAAGGGTCGTACCAGAATTGATCTGCCACAACATCATCTGCACATGGTGTCCAAAACAAATCTGTAGACACAGGAAATGTTTCTCCTTGTGCAACAACTTGAGCCACACGATAACCTGTTTCACAAGGCTCAATGGTTGAAATTAAAGCTTCTTTCATTAATAAAACTCCTCAACAATAATTACACCAGCCGAACCTGCCCCAGCAGGGTTTCCGCCAGCAATTGAGCCACTGCCGCCTCCTCCGTATGCTCCTCCATTAGTGCCATTACCTGGAGTGCCATTAGCACCTACGCCTCTTGCGCCACCTCCAAAAATAGAACCACCTCCATTACCTCCAACAGCACCAGCCGGAGTTGCTGCGGAACCTCCTCCTCCTGATCCTTGTAAATTTAATTGCCCACTTGATCCCGATCCACCAGCGCCGCCAGTTGAACCGCTAGCAGGTCCTCCGACTACGCCAAACGAACCTCCTGTGGCACTAATTACTGTAATTGGGGCAACACCAAAAGATGACGATCCACCCGCAGTTCCTGTTCCTGGTGCAGGACCTGGCGTGCCTTGAACGCCACCAGTGCCACCGCTACCTATAGTGTAAGGTTGAGGGCCTGGTAATGATGGGGCAGGATAAACATTTATTGACGAACCACCACCGCCGCCACCACCGCCGCCAATTACTGATGGTGCAGCGCTTCCTGTACTGCCAGCACCACCTCCACCAACAACCGTGACTTTGATCGCTTTTAAGTTACTTGGTTTTGTCCAAGTGCCTGGTGATGTGTAGACGTTTAAAACAGGAATTCCTGTGGGAGCAGCAGTGGATTGCACTGTTGCGTCCGAAAAAGTTATTGATGCACCGCTGATTTGTGTTGTCATGATTTACTCCTTTTTATCCCGCGCTGATAGTGCCAGTAGATGAAATTGTCACAATGGTTGTTGCGCCATATTTAATTACCAAATTTCCACCAGACTCAAGAATGCTGAAATTAGTAGTTACTAAACTTGCTGAAGAAGCTGAACTTCCCCCCGCACTTCCAGTGACGTTTATTGACCATGTTCCTGATGCACCTGTACCTGTTGGTGATGGCACATCAGTACCAATTGCCAATCCAAGATTTGTTCTGGCAGCAGATGCAGTCGATGCATTTGTACCGCCTTTGGCAATGGTTACAGGCGCATTAAGCTGACTGGGTGGAACCCCGCCAGAAGAATCCAGACTGTTGGCAAAGTTTGCCAAATTCATTGCTTGGGTCATTTTGTACCTTTCAGCAGTTCAATTTCAGATTTTAATGTTTCAAGTTGTTTTTGCATGTCTTCAAATAAATCCATCATGCTTGGTTTGTGTTCAAGTTCATAAGGCATATCCATACCCAAAACACCAGCCGCACCGCCAGATGACGCAGAAGCTTCACCGGCTTTGTTAAACGAAATAAATTGAACAGGCTGACCGCTAAAAGATAAAGCACCTATTAAAGTTATGTTGTAACTCAATGTGCCAGATCCAGGAACTGTGTAATCTGTACTAGGCTTGAGCAAAGCACCATTCATAAACATCAAATGCGAGTTTCTGTAAAACTGGGTTGGAAACACAACATTGGTGTTTGCGTAATTTGTTTCCGTGTAGTTTTCTGAAAATATCAGCACATTCGCATTGTTGAAAGAAAATACAACAATATTGCAACTGCCTCCAACTGAAGGCGTAAACAATTCATAACCTTGGTTTGTTCCAATGTAATCGTAATCAGAATCAACAATCATTGCACCGTTGATAAACAGCACTTCAGCACCATCAATATTTGATCCGGTAATTAATGTTTGTCCATAAACCAATGTTTGACTTTGCGTAACAAATGGCACTTTATCTGCGGATGTTGCAGCATCAATTAATCTGATGTAATACATCTGAATCACATCATTTAACGCACATGCGCTTGACAAAGTGACCGTTGTTGATGTTCTTGTGTAATCAGTGCCAGGTTTTAAAAACGATCCATTACGAAAAACAAGAATTTGATCTGGTTGTGAATTTGAAAAGGTAAATGCAGTTTGGCCTGAAGTCGCCAATGTTTGCAAAGTGCTGTAAAGCACAGTATCTAAAGCTTGAGCTTGAACAATTCGACCAAATTCATCCACAACAATACTTGCAGTACTTGCAGGATTAAATGTGTAACCGCCTATATTTGCCCCATATCCATAAGGATCAAGATTCAAATTGACAACGCCATTTGCGCCAAGATTGGAATATCCAATACGACCTGAAGTCGGGCTTGTTACTGACGTAACCACCAATCCTGATCGCATATACAAATCAATGTATGGATCAATTGATACTGTTTGAGCAGTTAAATTAAACCATCCAGTACTATCTGGAGCATCATTGGATAAATTAATTTGAACTGTATTTCCACCAGTTGTTCTTACCCAAAGATTTGAACCTGATCCAAATGTGCCGCCAGCAGAAAACCATGTGTAATCGGCAGGATTGCTGTCAATAGCAATAACATCTGACGGTTGTAAACCAAACCAAGTCTTGCCAGAAGGATCTGTGGATGTTGTACCGCCCGTAGAACTTGTTCCATACAACACCAACAAATAACGATATGGCGATTCAACAATAAATGGATCATTGGAAATGATACCAATGTCATTCATTGCACCCAATGTTGCAACATCAAGATTCAATGTTGTTCCATAGATATAAGGAATGTAGCCAATCGGTTTGCTTGTTGCCGGAACAAGAGAAATGTTTCTGCCACCAAAGCTACGGTAGTACAACTGATATGTTGATCCAAAAGTAAATGGCGACCATTCATAGTCTGATGGATTTGTTGATGTGGTGTTTGTTTCTGACGTTGCTACACCGTAATAAGTTTTGCTTGTTGGACTATTGCTAAATCCTGTGCCAATGCTATCGGTGGCAAACTTAATTGACATCCATTGCAAAAATGGTTGAAACGGATTGTCCAGATCAATTGATCGAACAGGTACAAGTCGCCAGTTTTGATTTAAATCCGGTGCTTCTTGAGAAGCTGCAAATGTTGCATGGCGACCACCAGCAGTGACGACCCAAAGTGTTTTGGTGGCCCCAAAGCCTCCCGTAACCTGAAACCATGTGTATTGATTTGGGTCAGTGCTTTCAGTGACTGTATCGGTGTTGTAAATGCCAAAATACAACCTGCCATATGGGTTGTCAGTAAAGTTCAATCCAGCAGTATTGTCGGCATATTTAACATCTAAATACCGATATTGGTATTGAAGCAATGAACCTACAGTATTTGAAATAAATCCAGTTGTTGGATTGTTATTGACAACGTATTGACCTGGCGGTGTCTGAGGGCTCAGATTTGCCAAGATGTAATTAATCGCATCAGAAATTTCTGAAGGCGAAGGGTTGCCGTCAATTAAAAATGGCATTAAAACGCATCCTCAACAACACTGGCTTGCCAATTCATGGCGGTCAAATTCCATGCATATATTGCGTCATTGGATTCCACTTTAATGGACACAGTACGCACAGAATTCTGCTGGGTAGTCACCCAAGGATTGTCCGTCACAATGGCAACATTGCCTGTTTGACCATAAACCGGTGTTTGAGCAGTTGAATTTGCACCGCCTAAAGTTATATTGACCGTTCCTGTTCCAGCAATTTCCGGCAAAGCACGGTGGATGTAAACCTTGGAACTGTAAGGAACTGGTCCTTTTTCAGTTTGCAAAACTACATTGTTGCGTTCAAACAACGTAGAAATTGCTGTTCCACTAAACGAATTGCCTTGACCAGTCTGAACAAGCTGGGCGCTGGATACCCCGCCTCGACCGTAAGCAACGCATCTAGAGGCGTATTGAAAGCCTGAGCTATACACGGGTGCTTCACATGCGTTACAGGCTCCCTGAACGTCTTTAGGGGCATTCCAGACGTTAAGGTCATATCTCCAAGACAGCATCTTGTTGCACCAGCCTGTACTGGTCAAATCGGGGTAATAGATCTCAATTTGATATTTTTGCGTGTTGTTGACAACAAACAAGCGGTCTTGATAGGTCGGGTTTAGGTTAGTAAAAAAGTAATTTCTGACTTTTTGATTGCCCAATGAACTGAAATTAGACCCATCAAACACCCAAATGTCGCGGCTGTCGATGCCATAGACGTTTTGATCAGTATTGGCCCAACAGTTGTTGTTCAGCAAACCACGGCCTTGGTTAAACAGGCGCACGCCAAAGATTGGTGCGGTGCTGCTTTGATAGGCAATTGGGCTGAACACCACGGTGTCCCAATACGAGCAGACGTAAAAGTTGCCACCCAAGAAAAAGCCATCAATCAAAGGACCGCGCACAGGCACTTCTTGTTCGTTGGCAATGTTGGTTATGGTTGGCTCCCAAGTAGCTGGAACGCCTGTATTGGCAAATGCCTGTGACCATCTGACAGTTGTTGGGTAGTTGACAGTAACGCTGGTATTTAGATCTTGAGTGATGTTTCCGGCAATCAAAATGTTGCCAACATTGGGAGAACAGAAGTTACGCACAAATCCCGCACGGGTTGCCAATACGCCAGTGCCGTAGTTCCAAACATAATTGTCTGGAGAAGAATCGTAAAGCCTGATTTCAGTATCGGTTGGACGGTAATACATCGGAGGACGCAGCGTGTCATTGATAAAGAACACGCCGCCAACCCATGATGTTGTAATATTTAAATCATCGTTATAACCAGACAAAGCAGCACTTGGATTGGCTCCATAACCTGGGGTAATATTAGTTATTCCCAAAGCAGTGACTTGATACCATTTTCCTTCACGGGTTGCAACAATATAAACCCAAGTTGCCTCAGTGCGAAAATTACCTTCAATAAAAATAGTATTCCCAGGCACTGCCGACAAAATGGTTTGTTCGCCACTGACTTTCTTTATGCCGCGCACATCTGCTTCTACATTTAACCCGCTGTTGTATTCATTTGCACTCAATGCATTGCTTGGCACATCGGGCGTAAAGCTCATGTTTAAAAATGGAGTGCGAAGACGGGTGTAATCAGTCATTATGTTGCCTCATTTGCGGGAAGTGGCTGATTGCCTTCTGCAAGCCAAACGAGGTAGGCTTGGTAGTCGGTGTTGGCGGGGTCAAAAGGAATGAATGCGTCATCAGCAATACGCTGAATTACTTTGGTATTTGATGTGAGCTTGTAAATCATAATTCAATCGCCATAATTATTGAAACACCATCTGCGCCAGTTGTTTGTCTAACACTTACCCCATCTGCGGCGGAGCTTGCTGCAAATCCAACGCCAGAGGGATTAGCTGTTACAGTTGGTGCAGCACGTTTTGTAACCCTGTAAGGAACAGGCGCTTGAAAATTTGCCGCTGCTGGTACAGTCATTGTTACTGTTTCATAATAACGCTGGCATAACTGTAGTTCAGTTGTATAAGGTCGGTAATCAAAGCTCGTTGCTGTTGAGCCTTTTTCTAGCTGTACGCCTGTGATGTAGAAAGTAGCACCGTTTGTTGCCATCAAGTTGGTTGCACCTGTGGCAGAGTTGTATGTTGTTCCCGCCCATGCGCCAGCAGTGCCGCTATATGTAGAACCAACACCAAGACTAAAAATTACATAAATACCAACACCATTTGTTCCTGCCCATGTTCCGCTAGTATCACCTGCAATAGTTATTGTTTTTTGTTCAAAAGTGTTTGCTGCTGAAATTGTGTAACTGAATGGATAAGAACGATTAGCAGCAGAATTAAATAGTGCGCCGCCAAATGTTCCTGTTACAGATGAACGAACCCAAAAAGACAGAGTAACAGTTGCGGCAGATGCAGTACCCCAAGCCAAATCATTTGTGTTGTAAGCCTCAATCGGTTGCACTAATTGATAGACTTGTGTAGCACCCAATGATGTGTCGGCTGTTGTAACAGTGATGACAAGCGAGTTAGAAAATCCAGCGGGGGCAGTAGCTGATTGTTGCACGGTAAATACACCATCAGTTGCTTGTCCTTGCCCAAAAAATCTATCTACTGCGTAATAGTTAGAACCTGATGCGGTGTTTACTGTGACGGCAGATGTTCCTCGCTGCGCAATCGTCATAGCGCCATTAATAATGCGGTTCTTAAATCCAAACGTATTTGGTGCGTTTAAATAACCAGTCAAGGTTGTATTTTGACTTGCATCAATTGTCAATGCAGTTGTAGCCGCACCGCCAGCCGTTGTCGTTTGTAAAGCCAGCACACCTGTGCTATCGGCAGTGGTTTTGATACCTGCGCTACCGCTTGATACGCCATTGTCTGAAAGTATCGTACTAGCCATTACTGCACCTGTGTTTCAAGAATGGTTGATTGATTACCTGCTTCTACCCAATCAATATAAGCGCGAAAATCAGGGTCTTGGTCAGATTGACAAGGCGCAACTACCTTGCCGTCTGAATCACGTGTAACTGTTCCTTGGTCAAGAATTATTGTGTACATCAGTAATCCGTTTCTATGTACAAACCGCCAAAAGCCAATGTCACAGCAGAGGCAGTTGCGTTATTGCTTCTCCACGCTCTTGTTGAAAGAAATGTTGTGTTTGATGGTAATACAGTTCCCGCTGTTCCCGTTAAAGTGCCAGATGTTTTATCGCCTGTATTAAGCCTAATTACTTGGTAATAAACTGTATTATTAGATGTTGGAGGTGCAAACAAAGTAAATTCATACCAATCAGTCGCTGATGTTCCTGTTGGAAAACTTGCCCCTAAATCAATAGGTGTTTGAGCCGCAGAACCACCATAATATATTTTTAAGTTAGTGTCTGCCGCACCTTGACCTACGCCAATACAGTTTGTTAAAGTAGATGGTTCTACGTTAGTAGGTGCTGAGTTTGAACTTGTAAAACCTACAAATGTTCTTGGTGCAGAAACAGTATCAGCAATTCCAAAACGAATAACATAATAAAACCCACCGTATGCTGGAGTTGTAGCAGAACCTAAAGTTAATGTGTTTGAACTACTTTGATGTAAATATGCCAAACTTCCAGCAGTTCCCGCAGAAATATAATTTAATTTTTCTGCTCTTGTAAACATATTTGTTGAAGTAGCACTAGCGGATGTTGCACCTTGTGAACCTACTGCCATCATTGCAAAAGAAGTTGGAGTGGTGCTATTCCAAACAGGTTGATACATTATTATTTTTTTATTTGCAAACGCTGGCTGCAACACAACAGCCGCTTGTGTGGCATTTAAAAACGCTGGTGCTGTATATCCACCCGCAATAGTTTTGGCAAATGTTTTTAAGTTACCAGCACTTGGGGCAGCAGGGTCAGATGACACCGCAACGCTAGACACTTGATTAGATGTTCCCGTCAAGCTCAACAACGGAATATTGACGTTTTGACTTGAATCAATAGTCATTGCAGTTGTAGGTGTAGCACCCGTCTGAAGAACAAGCGCACCCGTGGTATCCGCAGTAACTGTGTATGCAGTTGTAGTGGTGGTTGATGCGGCAATCGTACTCATATGATTACATGCCTTTGACCAGATGAAATTGTCACGGTAACTCCTGAATTTACAGTTAAAGGTCCAACAGAAAATCCATTGTTGCCTGTTGCAATTGTGTAATTAGCTGAAACAGTAGTTGAATTAATCATAATGCCATTACTATTGACAAGTACTGGCGCAGTTAATTCTCCAGTGCTGGGCTTATATAAATAATTAGCATTTGAAGTGTAAACCGTTGAAAGTGATCCAGAAGTAGCCGCAGCAAACAATGGGTACACATTAGTCGAGGTTGTAGTGTCATTGGTAATTGTTGCGCCACTACCGCCAGTGGCTGCAATCGTAATTGTTCCACTTCCATTGGTAACTGTAATTCCCGTACCAGCAGTCAATGTGGATTTGGCTAAGGTATTACCGGTGCTGTTGCCAATAAGCAATTGACCGTCAGTGTATGTAGTCTGTCCAGTACCACCATTACCAACTGCAACCGTTCCAGTCACATTGGCAGCGTTGCCAGAAATATTGCCAGTAACAGCGCTACCAGCAATAGCAATACTGGTATTTGTGACTGATGTGATTTGCCCTTGAGCGTTTGTGACAAAAACTGGTACTTGCGATGCTGATCCATAAGTCCCCGCAGTTCCAGTATTGGTTATTGAAAATTGATTGGTAGTAAGTGATAAACCCGTTCCCGCCGTGTATGTTTGAATAGCCGCAAATTGAATAAATGTCAGACTTGTTGTGCCTACAGTAATTGGCAGTAAAGTTTGTTGTACCCATGATGTATTGGCGTTAGTAGTTCCCGCCAATACAAGCAACAAATCTCCTGCATCAATTTCATTTGTACCTGAACCACTGGTGTCGTAGTCTGTTGCGCGAGTTAACACATAAGCAACACCAGCCGTACCTGCTGTGGTTAATGTGTAAACACCATTAAATGCCGCACTTGGAGTTGTATTGTTTGTATAAGCGCCAGTTTCATTTTTGATTAATATGCGCTTGCCAACATCGCCTGATACAAACGTGTAGCTATCAATGGTCAACGTACCGACTGCATTGGCAGTTATTGTTGCGCCAACTCCACTTGTGCCATTGTTGTACGTGTAAGCCGCAGACAAGGCCGCTGCTGTTGCGTAGTTACATGCCGCATGAAAGTTAACTCCAGTGGCAATTGAATCAGCATAAGACTTGTTGACTATGTCTGTGCTTGAACTTGGCGCTGTAGATATTGTGCCGGTTGTCAGCGTTACAGAAGTGATGTCAGTGTTTGCACCACTTTGAGCAGCGCTTAAATTTGATCGTGCCGTTGCTGCTGTAGTTGCGCTTGTACCGCCATTGGCAATAAGTACTGTACCCGTCACATTGGCGGCATTGCCAGATATGTTTCCGCTGACTTGTGATCCAGGTAAACTTAATGAGGAAAGAGTAGTTAGCGTGCTGTTGCTGGATGCCGTAATGTTGGAAGCAGTACCTGTTGTATTTTGATTAAATGTAGGCCAAGTAAAAGTGCCAGTAGAAAAATCTGCTGATGTGGGCGTTCCCAAAACAGGTGTTATGAAAGTTGGCGATGTAGCTAACGCAACAACAGTTCCACTACCTGTAGTTGAATATGAAGTTCCCCAAGCCGATCCTGTTGAATTAGGTATACCAGCGGCAGGATAAACCATGCTGCCACCACCGCCAGTTGCATTAATGGTTATTGCCGCCGATCCATCATATGTTGTTCCGGAACTAAATGTGATGTTAGTTCCTGCTGTCAACGCATATGCAACTTTACCAGCTTGACCTGTTGTGCTTTGATTAAGAGTAGGAACATCAGCAGCTTGAATCGTAGACATGACTACGTTTGTGCCATTGCCACGCAAATAAGATCCGCTTGTCACTGCGCCAGCAAATGAATTCATTGCTGCTTGCGCCGTTGTTTGACCTGTGCCGCCTCTGTTCAAAGCTACAGCATTGCCATTCCATGTTGCGCTAGTAATTGAGCCAGCATAATCTAACGTATTGGTTGACCAAGAAACATTGGATGGGGCAAAGTTGTGTACATCCCATGATCCTGCCGCAATTGAATTGCTTAACAAAATTACATCAACATAACCGCCTGATTGAACAGTGGCAACAGTTGTACTTGAGTTATTTTTAACAACAATAGTGCCGCTGCTTTGATTGTTGTTAAATGTGTAATTTGCGCCATTTACCAATGTAGTTGCATCAGGCAATTGATATGTTTGCCCACCAGATCCTGTGACTACATAATTTGGCGCAGATGCAATAGTAAGAACTGTTGTAGTTCCAGCAGCCGCTACATTGGAAAAGCCTTCAGATATTGAATTGGCGCTTATATTTACGTTGGAATCACGCAATACAACTGAATTTGCACCGCTTGATGCAGTAACTCCAGTACCGCCATTTGCAACCGGCAAAGCAGTGCCTGAATACGATAGCGCCAATGTACCGCTTGATGTGATTGGTGAACCTGCAACAGATAAAAAAGAAGGAACAGTTGCCGCAACAGAAGTTACAGTTCCAGCCGCTGGAGTTATCCAGTTTGTGTCGTAATTGGTTGAACTAACTTTGGCTAAAACTTGTCCGACAGTGCCGCCTGTAGCCACACCCGCACCAGCAGGTCCAGTGGGGCCAGCAGGACCAGTTGCACCTGTTGCGCCCGTAGATCCCGTAGCGCCTTGAGGAATGGTGAAATTAAGGACTGCATTAACAGAAGTGCCGCTGTTGTTTACAGATGCACTGCTTCCGGCGGCTCCTGTAGTCGTTGTTCCAACAGTTGTAGAAGCCACAACGCCCATAAGACCTGGTACTGACCAAGTTAATGTTGTTGGTGTCTTTGAATTGACAATGGCAATTGACACCCATATTTGATAAACAGGGGCGGTCGGAGGGCTGCCTGTCCATCCAGTGGGAGCAGTGCCAATATTGGTTGTAAAGTCCCAAGAACCGCCGGTTGGTGTTGCTGGCTGAGTTGCGGCTTCTTTAAAAATAAACCATTCAAAGAACGTACCGCCAAAATTTACACTGTTGCCATACAGACCCGCAGTTTCTGATCCGGTTGTAGCAACAACAGATCCATTTGGACTTTTTCCATACAACCCAGGCGTTTCTGCTCCAGGTTGCGCAATTAATGCGCCTGTGCCGCTTGATCCATAGAGGCCACCAGTTGCCATGTGTTACCTCACTTAAAGCTGTAACGAGGGTTACGAGGCTGAAATTCAGATGTCAAATGTTGATCGCCACCACGCCATTTGTCTTTGAAGTTTTGGTCTTCAATCTTGCCATAGGCATCTTCAAAACGTCCATCCCATTTTTGAGCTTCTTCATTGTTTTTGTTTTTATCGTAAAACGCCCACAATGTGCCATACATATAGCCTTCAGGAAATGATGCCAAAGCCGCATTGTTTTGAACAATAGGATTGGCAGTATCGGTCGTTGGGCTAAACAAAAATGGAAATGTGCGCTGGTAATACGCTTTGATGGTGACAGAAGCGCCAGGGTTTGGTGTAAATACATAGTTTGGACCAACCTCACTAAATGAAGCTCGAATCACTCTAGGCACACCAAAAGGTCTGACATATAGTTGGTCAATCATGCGGCGGCGTATGATTTCTCTGTCGCCCACACGGTCGTAAATAATCCAAGGGCCATAAGATGAAGTGCTTCCTACACTTGGCGCTGGTGTTTCTTGAAAAAACAAAATAGGCCAATTCATATCTGCAGGAATTGGAGCCATACCATTTGAATCTGTAACTAATGTAGTTGGTGCTGCACTATCGTAAGGGTTAGTACGCAAGCCAGGCAACTCAATGACACGCATTTTAAGTTCAGCCAATTGGATACAGGCTTGAATCTCCAAAGACGATTGCGTTGGCATTTTAAGGATGGTAGCGCCAGGATATGTAACGCTTGACCACACGGCTTCTGGATCGCTAACAGTAATTGTGGTGCTGCTGGTAGCTAAAACAAGCGTGTAATTAGAAACTCCATTTGAAATGAAGTCGCCAACATAAATTAAAGACCGAGGATCAGCAGAAACAGTAATAATGCCAGTGCTAGAAGCATATGAGGTGGCTGTAATGCTTAAAGCAGAAGGAATTGACCCTACCCATTGTGCAACGCGACTTACTAGCGCATTAGCCGATTGAATGAACAGGGACATGGACTACCTCACTTGGTCGGAATAGCTGGATTGTATGGCAGTGGAATCTTTCCGCTTGGATGGCAAACAAAATCAGAATAATATTCATTAACAATAGCGTAAAACAAGATTTTATCTTTCTTGTCTTGCTTAATCAATTCCCAAGGGCGGTTATTAAACCACTTTGATGCGATTTCATGAGCAAAGCATTTAGGAAGTTGCATTGCATGAAACGTACCCGCAAATACCGGATTGTCTGTTCCATGAATTTTGTGAAATTCCCTGCGCTCTTTGCAAAACTGTTTAATTTCTTCAACATTCTTTTGGTCATATTGGACATACCGGTGACCATTAACCGCACCAACTTTGTAGTCCAAGTTTTTGGTTTTGAATGTTTGTGACCAAGTACCAGACTTGACTTCATTGTAAAGCTTATTGTTTTGACGAAAAACTCCATCTACCCCAGCTTCAAGGTTTCCCTTGGTGAAGTATTCTTCATTGATTTGTGGTGTATTTTCTAATTCCATGCAATTTACTTTACAAAAGAAGCTCCCGAAGGAGCCTCTTATGCAAGTCCTTAGTCTTTAGGCAACATTTGAATTGTGTAACCTTCAAGAATGATGTGATCTGTTGCCGTAGCAGTATCACCTGTGAGAGTGATTGACTTGTCAACAGATGTATCAATTGCGGTATACACAGAAGCACCAGTAGCAGCGCCACCGATCAATTGGCTGGTTTGCACGCCCAATACACCACGATTACGGATGGAGTTCATAGAACTGCCGCCAGTAGAAGTTGTGTATGAAGATGCAGTACCAACAGCGCTACCGCCAAGATAAACAGTACCAGTTTTAGTACCAGCAGAGTTGTTGCAAGCCCAGTTGGCAGTAACAACGATTTGACCGTTGTTGCCCATAGAACCAGCAGGAACAGTGACGTTAATCAAAGTTGTTTCAGTTGTTGAACCAGTAAAAGAACTGTTTGAACCAGTTACTGCTGTCAAAGTTCCAGAAGGAACAACAGGAGTAAATGCAACAGAACCAACACCGTTTGCAACGCCATACTTACCAGCGTACACAACACCAACTGTAGTGCTTGAAAACACGGTGTAGTAAATGCCGCCAGTTGAGTCACCAGACACAGCAGAAGCTGGGAAATAGACAAAAGCAGCAGCATAGGTTGTTGGCAATGCAGTACCCAATGTTACAGTGCCGCTAGTGGCGATAGTGCCAGTATTAGCAACGATAACAGGGATGCCGCTTTCGCCCAATGTGCGAGGGAAGAACTGAGTTACCGCATTGACATCAATAACGCCAGTGACAGCGCCAGTATTCACATCAGTTGCAAATGCCGTGTTGTACGGCTTGAAATTTAGAGAGGCCATGATTGTTCCTTAAAAAAGAGATTCAAAAAAGGGAGTGGTTAGCTCCCTTTGGGGTTAAGCCAAGTAACGCTTGACTTGTGATGCGGCACGGGCGGTTGTTACAACAGCGCCAGTGGTCATAGCTGCCAAAACAGCCACACCAGCAGGGTTGCGAACAATCAATGTACCTTCCATGATGTACTGGTCCAAAGAAGCATCAGCATTGCTGAACACTTCATTGTTCGGGCCCAGTTCACGCAAAGAACCCCATTGAATGACATCAGGATTCAAGAACAGAATCGAGGTGTTGTCTGAACCAGTCTGATCCATGATCCAAGAATCATCAATCTGATAGGTGTAGTTGAAATCACCTTCGTATGTACCAATCGTGTCGCCCTTGTCAGCAGGGTTAAAACGGTTGATGGTACGGCTCTGAGGAATGTTGTCAGAGATAGTGGTACGCAACGAAGTTGGAACAACCATGTTGGTGATCTTGGCATTGAAACGCTGTTCAGCGGTAGTGACCAACTGCTTATACAGCACAGGGCTGAAAGCTTGCAGGGTGACACCAGTGCTGAAAGTGAAGTAGCCAAGGCCAGCATTGCTCAACACGCCATTAAAAGGAGTGTTGGTGTCTGTGGCTGAAGTTACGTCATTACCATCGCTGGTAGCAATGTTCAAAACAGAAGTACCGTCTGTGTCATTGCCTGAACGAGTTCCGGCAAAAGAGAACAGTGAACCAAAACGGCGACCAGTGTTAGGAGCAGTGCCTTGAGTGGCTGCTTGGCCTGAGTATTTGATGGAAGCGCCATCGGCACGAACCATTTGCAACTCAACGTCAAACATGATCTCAGTCAATTGCTTGACTTCTTGGTAAGCCTGGGGATCACCACCAGCTTGTTCCACAGCACGGGCAGTGCCAGTAGCACCAATAGTGGTTGTGAAAATTTGCGTGTAGTTACCGCAGTTAGCACGGGTGTTGCTGTCAGCGTTTGAAGCTGTAACGGCAGCGCCTTCGAGCTTGGCGTTCAAAGTGGGTTGACGGAAATAGTCAATAGGCCAAATGTGCAAAGTCGAATTGATCTTGCGTTTTTTGGACATTGCCATGTTGGTGATTGGAGTGCGGTCTTTAACGTAGTTAGAGACAGTCAGGTCCAGATCCTTAACAACGATGTCGGTCGCATAAGCGCCGTTACCATTGCCAAGGCTTGTTGAGGTGATTGTTGACATTTAAAACTCCTTGAAGATTAACGGCGGCGTGTTTTGTTTGCCGCCAACATTGTTGCCAGAAGATCCCGTGCAGCAACTTTATCGCCTTTGTTGGCTCGTTCTTGGAGTTGTGTGGTTGCAGGTGTCGGCGATGTTTTGGATCTTGCAGTAAGCTTGTTGGACGCTGCCAATGAACCACCTGCATTTTTCACTATTGGACCTTCTCGAAACTTCATTCCGTCCCGAATTAATCCAAGAATGTATTCATCGCTGGATACCAAATCAATGTTTGGAACACCAGGGACAAATGAACCCTTTGCACCTGCCCAATCCTTTTCCAGTTTTTCTCTCAATTCCGTGAATGTGGCTTTGTTTGCCAGATCCTTGTCCTTGAAGCTTTGTCGAGCTTGTTCAAGTTGTTCTTGAACCATCTGCGACCGAGCTTGGAAAAACTGCTCAACCTTTGGCCTGTTAGATCGAATGAAATTGGCCTTGTCTTCAATCAGTTTGGCGTTTTGGCGGATAGCCGCTTCAGCCTTACTACGTTCAATTTCGTCCGTAGCCTGATCTCTGATTTGTTCCCATCTTTGGTTATACCCTTGAAGAGTAATTAACTCATCTGCCGCACCTTGTAGCTGCGGAACAATCGTTAATTCCAATCCAATCTGTAAACCATCGAGTTCACTCTTTCGCTTGCCTTGAAACTCCTCAAACTCTGCTTTTTCAGCTTTAAGTTTGCGTGCATTTTCATGTATAGCGCTGCCTTGACCAAGAATAGCAGCCGCCTTTGATGCAGTAAGTTCCACAAAGCCGTTTTCTGCGTCTTTATTTGGAATCTTTAATACTACATTAGGATTCTGCTCCGCAAATTCCAAAAAGTTAACAGCTTCATTTACTCCATCGGAGGATTCAGCTTCTTCTTCTGGCTCTGTCGGCTCATCAGTCGATGCATTGCTTACTTCAGGTTCGGCTTCCTCTTCAGGAGCCGCCTCAGGTGCTGGACCATTTCCAGTTGTACCTGCTGGTGGCGGCTGACTTCCATCTAATTGCGGTGTGTTACGCCTGTTGGCGGCAATCATCGCAGCTATGGAGTCGGCAGTTGGTACGCTACCAGTTTGCTCAGTGGCGGTCGCTTGTGCGATTACGTCTGACATATCTTACCCTTATTTCTCTAAAGTTTCAGCCTTTTTACGGGCCACCTTTCCGAGAAGTTCTTGCTTTTCGACAAAGCCAAGAAAATCCCGAACCCCAGCAACAAAATGTGCGTTGCTAATTCGATCAGCGTCTGTAGTTACATCTTCCAAACGCTCCAACAAGTTAAACCTGTACAGGTTAAACATCAATGCAAAATCTTCATTCAAAAGAAGGCGGCTGGCGCATTCTCCATTTTGTAAAACAAGTGTTCGTTGTTCTGGACTTGCCTCCTTGTATGTGTGTTGGACTCTAGTTCGGCGGTTAAATGCCTCCCTGATTTTCAATACCATGCTTTTCATTGTTTTCCTTTAATTTACTTCCACCGCATTCAATTTGTGTTCTTTTGCCGCTTGAGCTTCAAATCCCAAACTTATTGGAATTTCTTGAGTTTTCATTTTGATCAAATCAACATTTGCCATTTTTTCTGCTCCGCTGGCTTTATTCAATTCCATCTTTGATTGTTTTTCCTGTTCATCCATGCTTGGGCCTTGCTGGGCTTTGGCTTGGGAAATCTTGGCTGCTTCTTCTATTGTTGGCAAATATGCGTCTACGTCTTTGACGTTCAAAACACGCAATGTGTCTTCGTAAGGACGGCGCACTTTTGCAAACAGTTCGGGCACGTTTGGATCAAGCTGCATCATGGCTTGGGCAAACGCAGTCTGGCATTGAACAATCAACTGTTGGCGAGTAAGGCGGTTTTCTTCAGACAAGAAACCCAAGGCCAAGTCAATGTTGATCAATTTACGGTCAATAAATTCAAAGTTCTTCATGGACAACGCATCCATAAATGGTTTACCGTTTGACACTACGCCAGCTAATTGTTGAATGTTGTAATCGTCTTCGTATTGGATAAGGGTTTTCCAGACCAGATAAATCATGTCACGCAAACCAATGGCGCAATTCTTAACCATTTCATCTTGGATCAATTGGTTTGGACCCATAGCCAATTGGAGCTTGTACCCGCTGTTGCCGTCTTTCATGACTTCAGGATTCAACACATCGTTGGGGCTGGTCATGCCAATCATCGCCATCTTGTCGGCATCAAACCGCTGCATGGCAGACTGGACATAAGCCAAGTTACCTTGCATGGCTTCAAACTCATATACGTGCTTGGCTGGGTCAAACTTGCGGTCAAGAATAAACATGGCAGACACGCCACGTTGGATTTCTTCGGCATCTACAAACTCAGGATTAACACCAATTCTTGGGGTTGACGACTGCATGGCAAATGCCATTTCGGCACGGGCGATAGCGGTTGCGTATTCCTGCATGGGGACAAGGCGTTCAGCAAGGCTGTAACCAAAGAAGTTGCCAACAATTGGTTTGGGGCACATGTTTGCCAAAGGAATGAATTCAACTTCCTTGGCATAGATCACATAGCTGCCAGAAAAACAGCATTCAATCAGTTCTTCTTGACCGTCATTGTCAATGTCCCTACGAATCCATGCTGTAGTGAGCATCACTACGCGGCTGTAGCGGTCAGCGCCTTGGGAGGCGATTACGCCTTGGCCTGGTACGGGTGTGGAATCACGGGCGTGAAGCGCCAAATCGTTTTCCAATGCGCCAGCTTGGTAAGCACCGGCAGGACCGTAAGCTGCGTGGTCGGCAAATTTTTCCAGATCAATGTACGGGAATTGTTCTTTAGCCTCATGGATTGTCATGGGGTCATAAAAACCACAGAAATCCTGCTCTTGAATGGTGGAAATGGTGGGGTTGCAAACAAAGTAATGTTGAGCAACGTGCTTAATTTTGACTTCAGTTTGATAGCCGGTCAATTTGTATTGGGCGCGATAAATGACGTTGCTGTTGAGAGTGTCGCCAATATCAGATGGATTAGGTTCTTCGCCTTGTTGCGCCGCAGCCATTGTTTCTTGCATGGCTCCTTGCAAATCGACATCAATCTTTCGCATGTTTTGACGTTTTGAAGTCAACCCTTTTTCACCAGCCATGATCTCAAAAGACCGCAATTGATCTCGTGTGCCTTCAACTTCTTTGTATTGGGTAATTGGACGGCGATTAGGGGAAACCATGACAATGCCGTTTTTGTGCAAACACGCATCTTGCGCCCAGTCTCGAATGACCTGATAAGCATCATTTTTTGAATTGATCATGTACTTGACCATTTCGGTAGCTTGGTTGGATTGCACAGAATCCAATTCAGTAAACCGTTCAAACTCAAAGTTGACTTTGCCGTTTGGCATCAAACATTTGGTAATGATGGCGGTGGCGTAATCAACGCCAGGCGCTACCACAGGGTGAATGTAATCAATACCCCGAATGGGTTCGGTTGAATTAGATATGGGTATGTTCAGATAATGGTAATCGCTGAACCTGTTGTAAGTGTTTTTAGATTGCGTCAATCGAAGGTAATCAACCATCTTGACGTAAATTTCATGGGCAACTTTGTTGATCAGATCTTTATTACCTGATGGACTTTCAATGCCTTCAACGATTACGTTTTGTTTGTCTAACATTTTTGTTCCTTAAATTCGCTGAACCTTGCCTTCAATGGCAACTGGGCGGCGAAAAGCAAATGAATTTGATCGGCTGACCTGACTTTCACCGTGACCCTGAATCAAAGCAAGAATGCCAATTCTGGCTGAGTCAATGTGATCGTCTGGATCAGAAAATCTTCCCGCATCGTCAATGGCGTAATTTCTACATTCATCCAAAAATGCTATGCAAGACTCATTAATTCGGAAAGTCCCACGCTCCATACCCATTCGCATTATATTGATGCCGTATGCTTTGTGGTTGGTTACTTTACCTTGATCGTTTGCCGGATTAAGGATCGCGCCCGAGATGCAATTAAGCCCATAGGAATCCTCGAATACTTCCCGCACAGACTGTTCTGTGAGGGTATACCTGCCAGCCAAACCCGCATCGTGTGGAAGCGCAATCGGAACATCACGGGATTGCCTGTCGAGTAAGTAATGAACATACTCATCTGGAGTTTCGCCTGTGGGAATTGTGATTTGGCGATGGAGATAAATAATCTCTTCGACCGGATCTCTAAAAAAGAACGAGATAACTGTCGGGTCATTTTTGATTCCTAAGTCAAAACTGATCAAGCGTTCCAGCTTGGGATTGTTTTGCAAATCAAGATCAACTGCCTTATAAATAGGCCAATCCAATATTGGAAATACAACACCTTTGCCAACAAGCGGTATGCCTTTCATTCGGCAATCCCGCTCCCAAGGCATAAAGTCTCGCTCTAACTGTTCGCGTTCTTTCTTGGAAAAGAAGTCTTCGCCCCATTCATTTACATAAGGGACATCATCCCAAGTAACTCTCACATGGCAGTAGCCATCAATGTTGTCCCAAAATTTACGGACTAACCCTGAGAGTCCTTTGAGGGGGGTGAAAGAACAGATGACTTGTCCTTCTCTAGATGCTGTTCGCACAACAAGCTCCGAGAAAATTTCGTCTGGCGGTTGTTCGTCAAGAAGGACGAGGTCAAGTTCAAAGCCCTGAAGGTGTCGAACTTGTTGGGTGTAGTTGGAGAAATAGAGTTTGGACTTTCCTCCGCTGGTGTGCCAGATTTCGATGGCAAGGACATTCTGACCATCCGCTCGAATGGATTTAACATCTATTTGCTCCCGTGGAATTGAACCAGACCCCAGCTTGTAGGACTGCTTAATGTCGTCACAACCAAGAATTTTGGACTGTAGCGTTTTTGCAACTTGTTCCCAAGATTCACCCGTTGCCATAGCAATGATGGGCTTGTCCCACCGCTTGCCGTCCCACCAATCTGGATACATGCCGGTCAGGTGATAAGCCACTTCAAAAGCTGACGCAACAGTTTTGCCAGAACGGTTGGCAGCAATCATGCCACGGCGGGTAAAGTCTTTGCCGGTTTTGAAAAAAGTAAGTTGATAGGGGAAAGGCCGAAACCACTTGATGGCATTGAACTGCATGTCTTCAGCAATCTTGTCTCTGGCAATCATCATTGCTCTGAGTTGATCTGCATCAAGGGATTTGGCGTGTTTTTTGCCGCCAGCAAGTTTTACCAGATGTTTCAGCGCCCGATCTTTGTAAAGCGGAAGGATGTAATTACTGGCTTCACTTTTTGCCATACTTGTCCCGAATTTCTAAAAGAATTTCAGCGGCAGAGGCAAGGTGAAAAATGTCTTCAGGATTAAGTTTGTGGTTGGTTTGCAAATCTTTCTGAAGCATCTCCAAGGCTTTCCTTGCACACACTTCAGCCTGACTTGCAAGCCGATCTCTGAAGACTAGGGAATAATCTTCCATTTACGCCCAAGGGTCGGTAATGTTCTTTGCGGAAGTCGTACCAATGTCTTTGTCGATCATGCGCCAAATGCCACTGCCTTTTTCGCCAGAGCAAAATAAATACAGTCCACGGCCTTCTTGTGTGTATGTGCCATCAGGACGGCGCAATACTTTTTCTTCGGTACGGGGATCAATCCAAGAATAGCGTTCTGGCACATTCTGACCGTACTTATTGATTTTTTCGCCAACAGCAATCTGTTCTAGCGGCCCCATGATTTGATATGTGATCAGTTCGTTATCGTACTTCCAGAAGTTAATCTGAACTTTCTTGTCGCCTTGTGGATCTTGTGGGTGGGGCATATTGAATGCACCAAAGAAGTTTACACGGTTTTCTTCAGGAGGCAGATCTGGATTGCGAGGCGGCAGTTTACGTTTTTCATCAACAGGAATAGTTTCCCGCTTGTCAACGTAAGGGTTTTCTTGAGTAATGTATTCAGCCGGAATTTTTTTACCCTCAAGGGCATTCTTCGCAACAATGTATTGATCATCTTTGGGTTTGCCAACCAAGTCCAGAGCTAACTGGGTTCGGTCATAAACAAACTGTGCAAGATCTTTAGCCGTGGGAAGATCAGCCTTGAGGGCTTCTATGTCATACGTTGCCATGCTTTACCTTTCAAACTTTACTGGGGACTGAGGGTTTGGTGAACTTGCCACCTTTCACATTGTTGGTGTGTTGGCTGGAAACAGTATTGACCTTGTAGGCGTTGTTTACTGCTTTGGCAACCGTATCACGGCGAGCAATTTCGCCTTCACGGCTTTTATGTTTGTCATTGATGTCTTTAGAAACACCCTTACGCATTGAAGCGCCACCTGAAAGTACTTTTCCATAGCCTGACATAGTTGCCTCACTTCAAAAAATTGTTGCGGTCTGAGTTCATGTAGCCGTCATTCTTGATGCGACCATCATAATCACAATGTGTGGTAACCATGACTTTTTGACCACGGGTTGCAATGTTGCCACCAGCAGATGGTTTGCCTTGTGAACCATCAGGCTGATACAGCGAACCTTGAGGACGGGTCACAGCAGTTACGCCACCTTTGTGGCTAGGCTGGGTTTTGGACACATTGCCTTTGCGGTTTGGCATTTGAGCCATTTGGGTAGGGGCACTGTTGCCGGAAGTGTAGTTACTCATTTCTTGCCTTTCATTTCGCGTTTTTCAGACGCTTTGGATTCTGACTTTTCTTTCTTTTTGCCAGACTCACGCTTTTCAGCATAGGCAATGGCAACTGCTTGCTTTTGAGGCTTGCCAGCTTTCATCTCTGTTTTGATGTTGGCAGACATAGTCTTTTTGGAAGTACCGTGTTTCAGTGGCATATGTTAAACCTTTTTGAGTGACTGCATGAAGTTTTCAAGAGCGCCAGCAGCATCCTCTTCTTCATCCCGCTGAACATTCTGAACATGTTCAATCGAAATAATAGGCGCACGGGAGGATTCAAACGGAGCCAGTTTGTCAGCAATTCTGGCCTTGTCCTTAATATCTAGTTCATCAGACTGCATAGCTTCAATCAAAACTTCCATTGCCGTCTTCAGCGCCGGTAGTCCAGCTTCCAGTCTTTCATCGTTGAGTCGGTTAAACAGCGCACCATACTCAGTAACTTTATTGACAGCAGAGGGTCGCCCTACTGGTCTTTTGAGTTTTGTGACCGTAGCCATTCCAATCCTTTTTCTGTTCTCATCCAAGCATATGAGCCATTGACAGTAAACCCACGTTTCTCATGGATCTTGACAAACGCATTATGTTCCATCCTGATAGACGTAGAACAAATAACCGGAACACCGCAGTTACTAGCCCACAGGATATGTTGGTCAATCATCTCATTTATCAAGGTAATCCGCAACCGAACCGGAAGATAAAGGTCAACAAAATGAAATTTGGAATTTGAGATCTCTTCAATCGAGTAGGTCGTATACCCACCACGGTCAAACCAACAAAAACCCAAAAGACTTCCATCCGGCCTATCAGGATCTTCAAAGGATCTACATACAGCTAAGAACTCTTTACTCTTGTCAAACAGTTGTACAGTGGCAGTAACTGTTGCATGACGCTTCAAAGCAGCAGGGCTTTTGGTCAATATGCCTTCTGTCTCAGCGCCATACTGCTCATCAGCAAGCCGAACAATATCGTCTATATCGTGCCGCGGGTCAGCCAGTAACCAATCTCTCATATCTATCCTTTGCAATACCAACACGGCTGGGGACTGGTGAGGAATTACCAGAGGTGGCGCAAGCCCTTCAGCGGCAACCACATGAACCAGTCAATCCCCATGCGTCTTGATATGCATTTATTGTAGTAGCAAATCGTTGTTGTCGGGATCGATAGGGAAAAGTTTTTAAAAAAATTTTGAGATTGGGTGAGTGGGCCCCCCATTTTT
>Ga0209084_1000673_pt1 | contig 31712 bp, 30 predicted proteins | sample C_130820_MF_Meta_FD_187309 | JGI IMG/M metagenome (GOLD analysis project Ga0209084, IMG submission 187309) | Freshwater microbial communities from Lake Croche, Canada to study carbon cycling - C_130820_MF_MetaG (SPAdes) (version 2) | ecosystem: Environmental > Aquatic > Freshwater > Lake... | reverse complement strand
CTTTCCCGGCCAGCTTTTATCAACTGTTGCGATAGGTGGCACCGATCGAATTTCCTATAAGTACGCCCTATTTACCTCATACGCTTTTCTGTTAGGCGGGTTGGCAATTGTGGCGTTTTTATTTAAAAAGCGAGATGTGGCAAATTAATGGTTAAGAAATTAATAGTTGCCTTTTTAATCTCAGCTCTTGTGCCAACTGTTGCAATTGCCGCGCCGCCAAAACCTACTCAAGCACAAATCGATGCGGCTAAAAAGCTTGAGGATGAAAAGAAAGCGGCTGCTGATGCGGCAGCAGCAAAGTTAAACTCTGCAAAAAAGACTTTACAGCAACTCTCGGCAATAGCAAGCACCAAACATAAGTTATATGTATCTGCACAAAATGAGTTAAAAATGAAAACTAAACAAGCAGATCTAGCAATGAAACATCTTCAAATTGCACAAGCCTCAGTTAATAGTGGAAAACGAGCAATCGGAAAGTTAGCTGCCAATGCTTATGTAACAGGTGGTGGTTTTACTGACTTAGATTCATTGCTTAAGGCAGATGGCCCACAAGATTTAGCGGACAGATTAAATGCATTAGATGCGGTTGGACAAAATAATTCAACTGCGTTAGACCGTTTTAAGTCAGCAGAGGTTGTTGCATCATCTGCGCAAAAAGCAGCTGATGTTGCAAAACAAGCACAAGCTACCGCCACAATTAAAGTTGCCGCTGCAAAAAAAGCAGCAGAGGCAGCAGAGGCGATGCAGCAAGAAGAGGTTGATAAATTACAAGCAGTTCAAGATAAATTAGCAAAAGAGTTAGCAGTTGCTCAGAAAACTCGGGTAACACTTGAACAACAACGCCAACTTGCATTATTGGAAGAGGCAAATGCAAGTCGAGCTGCGTTAACACCTGATCAATCAAAGATTTGGCCAGATATTGGCTTCACCGGTAGAAGTAGTACTAGATCAACGGAAGCAATGCGAGCAGCTGCAGTTGAGTATGCCTCAAAACAGGTTTTAGCTAAGAAGCGATATGTCTGGGGAAGTGAAGGACCAACCACATTTGATTGCTCTGGTTTGGTCTTTGCTTCATATCGATCTGCAGGTCTGGGCTTTCCAAATTGGGATCGACTTAACTCCTCACTTTATTGGGTAGCAACAAAACGCGTTTCATTAAGCGAACTAGTGCCAGGTGACCTTTTGTTTTACTCATACAAGGGGACAGTTAGCACAATTCACCACATAACTATTTATGCTGGGGATGGCATGATGTGGGAAGCGAACTCAAAAGACAAAGGTTTGCTCTATTCAAGCATCTACAGCGTTAAGGGTTTAATGCCATACGGGGGTCGGGTCTAATCTTCTCGGTATGAATACCGCAGGCACACCTTCACTTTGGGAAATTCGTAAAGCTGTTAAACCTTGGATTGCTGATTCTTCACAAACAATTTTATTTGGTTGCTCTGGCGGTGCTGATTCAATGGCGCTTGCAATTGCACTTTTCTTAGAAGCAAATCAAACTAAAGTTATTCCAGTAGTTGTTGACCATGGATTACAGGATGGGTCGGCGCAAATTACTTCACAAACTATTTCTAAGCTTAAAGAGATTGGTTATACCCAAGTTGAAACAGCGGTTGCACAAGTAAAAATTACTGATGGGTTAGAAGCCTCTGCTCGCCGGGCTCGTTACCAAATCTTTAATCAATTTATTGATACTTACAGGCCAAAGTATTTCATACTCGCCCATACATTAAATGACCAGGCTGAAACTGTTTTATTAGGTTTAGCAAGAGGATCTGGCGCAAGATCTCTATCAGGCATGGCGGTAGAAAATAATATTTATGTTCGGCCACTTTTAAAGATTTCAAGACAAACAACAGTTGCTGCATGTCATGAAGGTGGTATTGAAATTTGGTCAGATCCACACAATGATGATTTAAGATTTGCAAGAGTAAGAGCTCGTAAGAATGCATTACCTATTTTAGAAGAAAATCTTGGACCGGGTATTACTGAAGCTTTAGTTAGAAGTGCTGACTTGCTACGTGATGACGCCGATGCATTAGATAGTTTTGCCCTCGAATATTTTGCTCAGACAGATCCATTGAATTTATCTGTTAATGAGTTAGAGCGATTACCCAGAGCAATTAGAACTCGAGTATTACGGCTTGCTATTTACCAAGCTGGAGCGCCTGCCGGCAGCCTTTCAGCCGAACATATCAACGGTGCTGAGGCATTAATCTCTGATTGGCACGGACAAAAAGAGCTATCGCTCCCTGGAGATGTGAAGCTTTTAAGAAATTCAGGCAGAATCACCCTCTCAACCAAATAAATAAGGAGCACCGTGGATCTATCAGCCCTTGGTAATGACATTGAAAGAGTTGTTGTTAGCGAGGAGCAGATTCAAACTCGCTTAAAAGAGTTAGCAGCTCAAGTGAATAAAGATTACGAAGGTAGAGATTTAATTTTAGTTGGTGTATTAAAAGGTGCGATTATGGCAATGGCAGATTTTTCTCGCCACTTGCAACGCCATGTTGATATGGATTGGATGGCAGTTTCATCCTATGGCGCTGGTACTAAATCAAGTGGCGTAGTTAGAATCTTAAAAGATTTAGATAGTGATATTTTAGGTAGAGAAGTTTTAATTGTTGAAGATATTTTAGACACTGGTTTAACACTTTCATGGCTAACTGAAAACTTACTTTCTCGTGGAGCTAAATCTGTTTCAGTTTTAACTGTTCTGAGAAAGCCAGATGCAGCAACAGTTAAGGTTGAAGCTAAGTATGTGGGCTTTGATATTCCAAGCGAGTTCGTGGTTGGTTATGGCTTAGATTTCAATCAGAAGTATCGAAATCTGCCATTTATTGGCGTTCTAGCCAAACACCTTTATTCTTAAGCCCCCATATCGGCTTTAAGAAAGAGATGTAATTAGGTGGCGCCAAAGAAGAAGATCAAGATTCCTAAATTAAAGGGATTAAGTGGCAAGAAAAAACCTGCCAAGCCATCACCTGCATTAGCTAAACAAATTTTGCGTGGGCCTTTATTTTGGATCGTTGCCGCCCTTGTTGCAGTAAGCATCTTTGGTCAAATCTCTACAACCGGAAAAGAATTTACAAAGGTTGATACTTCAGTAATCTTAAATGAAATTTCACAAGATCATGTTAAGTCAGCAATTGTTATTGATCGCGATCAAAAAGTTAGAGTGGTATTAAAAGATGGCGAGCTAGTCGATGGTGCATCCAGACTTGAAGCATCTTATGTAACTGGGCAAGAACAATTAATAGTTGAGCTATTAACAAGTAATCCACCATCTACTAATTGGAATGTAGAAGTACCTTCACAATCATTCTTCGTTTCATTGTTATTAAGTATTTTGCCAATCTTTTTAATTATTTTCCTACTCATGTTATTTATGGGTGGCGGTCAAGGTGGTCGAGTACTTTCATTTGGTCGCTCACGGGCTAAGTTACAAAACAAAGAAACTCCAACAAATACATTTGCTGATGTGGCAGGCGCTGATGAAGCGGTCGCAGAATTACGCGAGATTAAAGATTTCCTAGCTAGCCCTGATAAGTACAAAGCAATTGGTGCGAAAATTCCAAAGGGTGTTTTACTTTATGGCCCACCTGGAACTGGTAAAACATTACTTGCCAGAGCAGTTGCTGGTGAAGCAAAGGTTCCGTTCTACTCTATCTCTGGATCTGAGTTTGTTGAGATGTTTGTTGGTGTCGGTGCATCTCGTGTGCGTGATTTGTTTGCTCAAGCAAAACAAAATGCACCAGCAATAGTTTTTGTTGATGAAATTGATGCAGTTGGCCGCCAGCGCGGTGCAGGTCTTGGTGGTGGAAATGATGAACGCGAGCAAACACTTAATCAATTATTAGTTGAAATGGACGGTTTTGAAGCAAATGGCCAAGTTATTTTAATTGCTGCAACCAACCGACCAGATGTATTAGATCCAGCGTTACTTCGTCCAGGCAGATTTGATCGCCAGATATCTGTTGACAGGCCTGACTTAAAAGGACGAGCTGCAATTCTTGCAGTTCATGCTAAAAACAAACCTGTTGCAAAAGATGTTGATTTACCTTCTTATGCAAAGCGAACCCCAGGCTTTACTGGAGCAGATCTAGCAAATGTTTTAAATGAAGCAGCTCTTCTTGCAGCAAGAGAAGAGCGCAAAGCAATTCGTAACTCTGATTTAGATGAAGCGATCGATCGAGTTATGGCAGGACCACAAAAAGTTTCTCGCTTAATGACTGAAGAAGAGCGAAGAATTACCGCTTACCATGAAGGCGGACATGCATTAGTTGCACACGCACTTCCTCATACCGATCCAGTACACAAAGTTACAATCATGCCAAGAGGTAGAGCACTTGGTTACACAATGGTGTTACCAGATGAAGATCGTTATGCAGTTACAAGAAATCAAATGCTTGACCAACTTGCATACACAATGGGTGGCAGAGCAGCTGAAGAGTTAATTTTCCATGATCCAACAACTGGTGCTTCAAACGATATTGAGAAGGCAACAAACCTTGCCCGAGCAATGGTTACTCAATATGGAATGACGCAACGTCTTGGTGCGATCAAACTTGGAATCTCAGACTCACAACCATTCTTAGGACGAGATTATGGACATCAAAGAGATTACTCTGAAAATGTTGCCGCAATTGTGGATAGTGAGATCAGAGAGATGATTGAGAATGCCCATCAAGAAGCGTTTGATGTTTTGGTTGCAAATCGTGAAACATTAGATCGTTTAGTAGAAGAACTACTTGAGAATGAAACTTTAAACAAAGAAGAGATTGCTGTTATTTTTAAGAAGGTTAAGAAGGTTAAACCTCGAGCTGCATGGACTGGTTCACAAAACCGAACTCCTTCAAATCAACCACCAGTTGCTTTAAAACCAGCAAAAATTAAGGTTGTTGAAGAGGAAAAGATAGTTAAGAAAGCATCAGTTAAAAAAAGCGATAAAGATGCTAGTAAAGATGTAAATGAGTGAGGTTAACTCCGTATCAATGGGACCCCATGATGGTGGTGCTAAAAAGGAGTTTGACCAAGCACGGGCAGAAAAAGCGGTAACTGAATTACTTTATGCCTTAGGTGAAGACCCACGTAGGGACGGTTTAAAAGATACGCCAAAGCGCGTAGCAAAAGCATTTGCTGAAAACTTTGCTGGACTTTGGCAAAAACCAGAAGATGTCCTAACTACTACTTTTGATATTGGTCATAAAGAGTTAGTAATTGTTAGAGAGATTGAGGTTTTTTCTCACTGTGAGCATCACCTAACTCCATTTCATGGCGTAGCTCATATTGGTTATATTCCAGGCGAGAGCGGAAGAATTACCGGTATATCTAAACTTGCAAGACTTGTTGATCTCTATGCACGGCGCCCTCAAGTACAAGAGCGCCTTACATCACAAATAGCCGATGCGTTAGTAGAAATTTTGGAGCCAGGTGGAGTGATTGTAATTATTGATTGCGAGCACTTATGTATGTCGATGCGTGGAGTTAGAAAATCACAGGCGCGCACAACAACTAGTGCAGTTCGTGGCCAGCTATTAAATCCAGCAACAAGGGCTGAAGCAATTTCATTAATAAACCAAAGCAGGTAGCGAAAATGGCAGAAACCCTTGTAATGGGAATATTAAATATTACCCCCGACTCGTTTGCAGATGGCGGTAAATATTTATCTAAATCAGATGCAATAAATCAAGGCCGAAGATTAATTGCTGAGGGTGCTGACATTATTGATGTTGGTGGTGAATCAACTAGGCCAGGTGCTGAGCGTATTAGTGAAGAAGATGAATTGGCTCGAGTTATCCCAGTGATTACTGAATTAGTAAAAGATGGTGCAGTAATTAGCGTTGATACGATGAGATCAGAGGTTGCTAAACAAGGAATTAAAGCCGGAGCCACATATATAAATGATGTTAGCGGTGGTTTAGCTGATGAAAAAATGGCAAAAGTAATGGCTGCAAACCCGAATATTCAATACATCGTTATGCATTGGCGGGGGCATTCAAAACAGATGCAAAAACAAGCAGTTTATGAAGATGTAGTTAAAGAGGTTAAAGATGAACTAGATGAAAGAGTTTCTGCGCTTTTAAAAGCTGGCGTATCTACTGAACAAATAATTTTAGATCCAGGTATCGGATTTGCGAAAAATAGTGAACATAATTGGCAGATATTACAAAATATTGAAAGGTTTCAATTACTTGGGTACCCACTTCTTGTTGGTGTATCCCGTAAAAGATTTTTAGGTGAATTACTTAATGCGCCCGAGCCAGATAATCGCGAAGCGGCCACAATTGCACTAACAACTGAGTTAGCAAGGCTTAAAGTCTGGGGCGTGCGGACACATGCAGTTAAAGCGCATAAAGATGCAATATCTGTTATTGAACGGCTACGTAAATGAGTGATTTAATTAAAATTACAGGAATAGGCGCTAAAGGATTTCACGGTGTATTTTTAAGTGAGCGCAAAAAAGGGCAGAAATTTATAGTCGATCTTGAATTAAGTATTAATTTAACTAATCTTAAAGACGATTTAGGTAAAACCGTTAACTATGCAGAGGCCGCCCAGATCGCCCATGACCACATAACTGGCACACCGGTCTTGTTAATTGAAACTCTTGCTGAAAATATTGCAAAATCTATTCTAAATAAATACAAGAAAGTTAAACAAGTAAAAGTCATTGTTCATAAACCAAAGGCTCCATTAACTCTTAAATTCAAAGATGTTTCAATTGAAATAATTCGCAATTGATGAAAGCTGTTATTTCACTTGGCTCTAACCTTGAAAATCGCAAATTAAATTTAGATATAGCAATCACCCAGCTCGAATCAATTTTAGATCAATTAGTAGTTTCCCCATTCATAGAAACTAAACCGGTTGGCGGACCTGCACAAGATGATTTTATAAATGCTGTTGTAATTGGTAACTGTGAGCTAACGGCAGAAGAGTTGCTTACAAAGTTGCTTGCAATTGAAGATCAAATGGGAAGAGTAAGAGACATCAAATGGGGGCCAAGAATTATTGATTTAGATTTAATTGTTTACGGGGACCAAGTAATTGATTCTGTATTCCTTAAATTACCTCACCCATTAGCTCAATCAAGAGAGTTTGTTTTAACCCCATGGCTTGCAATCGACCCGGAGGGGTTAATACCAGGCGTCGGTCCAATAAAAACTCTTTTGGCATCCATCAATAGCTCGCGTTAAACTCACCTTCTAGCCCGGTACCCGGAAAGGACTGGAGCCATGATTGAAGTAATTAAATCTGTCGATGATTTAGCGCGCCAAAAATGGGATGTATTAGTTCCAACCATGGGCGCTTTACATGTAGGTCATCAATCATTAATTAAAATCGCAAAAACAAAAGGTGAAAAAGTTTTAGTAAGTATTTTTGTTAACCCACTTCAATTTGAAAGCAATGACGATCTAGTTAATTATCCAAAAACTTTAGAGCAAGATATTAATATTGCTGAGGCAGCAGGGGCTACAGCAATATTTGTGCCAAATGAACAAACCATCTATCCAGGCAAAATTGAAAAAATATCTGCTGGTGAAATTGGTAATATATTTGAAGGTGCCTCCCGCCCTGAACATTTCACCGGGGTATTAACCGTAGTCAAACGGTTATTTGATTTAGTTAAGCCAAAAGCTGCAGTATTTGGCGAAAAAGATTTCCAACAATTATTTTTAATAAACCAAATGGTAGCCAAACTGAAACTTCCGATTGAAATTATCTCAGTCCCTACAATCAGAGAAAGAAATGGCCTAGCAATCTCATCAAGAAATATTCGATTAGATAAAAATGGCGAAAAAATTGCTGAGGTAATTTACAGAGCGCTTAGCCAACCAATGATTGAACAAATGAGGAGTGAGATATCAAAAGAGCCAGGTTTTAAATTGGATTACCTTGAAGTAATTGATGAAACAACATTTGAAATGGCTAAGCCTGATACGAAAAATAAGCGTGCAATTATTGCCGGTTGGGTAAATCAGCTTAGGTTGATCGACAATATACCTATGGGTATGCGCCAATGAAATTATTAACTGGATCACCAGGTTGGAGCACATCTGCTGATGTAATTGTGATTGGCTCCGGAGTTGCCGGATTAACTACGGCATTAAATTTAAGATCTAATGGTTTATCTGTTTTGTTGGTAACAAAAGCAAGAATTGATGCTGGTTCTACCAAATGGGCACAAGGCGGAATTGCCGCCGCATTAGGGCCTGGTGATACGCCTGATCAACATAAAAAAGATACATTGGCAGCTGGTGCTGGTTTGTGTGACATAAAAGCGGTTGATGTTTTAGTTTCAGAAGGACCTGAAGCTGTTAGAAAATTAATTGCCCATGGTGCAGTATTTGATAAATCTGAGACTGGTGAGATTGCTTTAACCCGTGAAGGTGGCCACCTTCGTAATCGAATATTGCACGCCGGCGGGGACGCAACTGGTGCAGAGGTTTCCAGAGCTTTACTAGCTGCAGTTAAGAGTGATTCTGGAATTGAAATTATTGAGCATGCATTAGTAATTGATGCATTAAAAAGTTCAAGCGGAAGAGTTTGTGGTGTAACCCTGCATGTAATTGGTGCTGGAAGTAGAGATGGTGTCGGCAGAGCATTAGCCCGCGCAGTTGTAGTTGCCACTGGTGGACTTGGACAGGTTTATTCACAAACTACCAATCCAGCAGTTTCAACTGGAGATGGTGTTGCACTGGCACTTCGAGCTGGCGCAAAGGTTGGTGATGTTGAGTTTGTGCAATTTCATCCAACAGTTTTATGGCGTGATTTAGCAAATAGAGGGCAACAGCCATTAATAAGTGAAGCACTGCGTGGTGAAGGTGCTGTGTTACTTAACCATAAAAATGAACAGTTCATGGTTGGCAAACACCCACAAGCAGATTTAGCACCAAGAGATGTAGTTGCAAAAGAAATATTTAACCAGATGCAATTAAGCGGTCAACCCCATGTATGGCTAGATGCAACAAAAATTAATGATTTTGAAAATAGATTCCCAACAATTTATGCCTCATGTATTGCAAATGGAATTAATCCAACTAAAGAAAAAATTCCAGTAGCACCTGCATCACATTATGCCTCCGGCGGAGTTTTGGTCGATTTAAATGGTCAATCCTCAATTCCTGGACTTTATATCTGCGGTGAATCTGCTTGCACCGGAGCACATGGTGCAAACCGGCTTGCCTCAAACTCACTTCTGGAAGGATTAGTTTTTGGTGCACGAATTGCTGCAACTCTTGCAAAAGAACTTCCACCGCAACAAGAACCAGTTGAAGATAAGAAAACAATGCTGCTGGATCCAAAAATTCTTTTACCTCTTCAAATTTCAATGAGTGAAGGTGCTGGTGTAATGAGATCTGATAGTTCACTTCGAAAAACAATGCAGACTCTGCAAGAGCTTTCTAAATTAACAAGTACTGAACCAAGAATTGAAGCCTGGGAAGCATCTAATCTGCACCTGCTTGCAACTGCAATAGTTAAATCAGCATTAACTAGAACTGAATCTCGTGGCTCACATTGGCGCAGTGATTACCCGCAAAGCTCTGATAAGTGGTTAAGTAGAGTTATTGAAGAAATAGATATTGATGGAAATTGGCAGACTAAAGTCGAGGAGATCTAAGTGAATCAACTTCGCGATAATTTAAAAGCGTTAGGCCTATCTCCTAATCACATATTTCAGCAGGTTAAAGATGCAATTGGTGAGGATTTAGTAGGTGGTCAAGATTTAACCTCAGTTGCAACCATCGCTGACACCCAAGTTATTACCGCAGATTTCACTGCCCGAAGTAATGGAGTCGTCAGCGGCTTACATGTTGCAGCTGCAGTTCTTGAGTACTGCGGCATAAATCATTATGAGGTTTTAGTTGATGAAGGTGCAAAGGTTTCAGCCGGGAAAGTTCTAATAACTGCGCAAGGCAATACTCAAAAAATATTATTGGCAGAACGCACCGCCCTTAATTTCTTGTCCCACCTAAGTGGAATCTCAACCCTTACTAATCAATGGGTAAGTGAAATTGCCGGTACAAAATGCCAGATCAGAGATACCCGTAAAACTACGCCAGGGCTTCGTCAATTAGAAAAATTTGCTGTTCGAATGGGTGGAGCAGTTAACCATCGACTGACTCTTTCTGAAGCCGCTTTAATTAAAGATAATCATATTGTTGCAGCCGGCAGTATTAGCGCAGCATTTAATGCAATTAAAAAAATGTTTCCAGGTAAATCAATTGAGATTGAAGTCGACAGTATTGAACAATTAAAGGAGGCGATCACCTTAAAGCCTGATTTAATTTTGCTAGACAACATGAGCCCTGAGCTTTGTAGTGAGGCAGTTGCAGTAACAGCAGGTGCGGTAAAGCTTGAAGCATCAGGTGGTATTACCTTTAATAATGCAAAAGCGTATGCAAACTCTGGTGTTAATTATTTAGCCATCGGCTCTCTTACCCATTCAGCCCCAGCATTAGATATCGGCCTTGACTTTAGAAAGGGAAAATAATGTTACTTGCAATTGATGTTGGTAATACCAACACAGTACTTGGAGTTTTTAATAAGGATAAATTAGAACAATCCTGGCGGGTTAAGACTGACCCAAGAGATACCGCTGATGAGTTGTGGTTGCAGTATGCAGCATTAGTTGATGGCTTTGATATCACCGCAGTTGCGATCTGCTCAACTGTGCCAGCAGTGCTTAGAGAGATTAGAAAATTAATTGATCAGCATTACAGTGATGTTAAGACCACAATTATTGAACCGGGTGTAAAAACTGGTGTGCCATTACTAGTAGATAATCCAAAAGAAATAGGTGCTGATCGAATTGTTAATTCACTTGCAGCATTTACCTTATACGGATCAGATGGGCCTGCCATCGTTGTTGATTTTGGAACTTCAACAAACTTAGATGTGGTTTCCCCTAAGGGAGAGTTCCTAGGGGGCGCGTTAGCACCTGGGATTGAGATATCAGTTGAGGCACTTGCTGCCCGAGCTGCCCAACTTAGAAAAGTTGAGTTAGTTAAACCAAAATCTGTGATTGGTAAAAACACAGTAGAGGCGTTGCAATCTGGAACTATTTATGGATTTGCCGGTCAAGTAGATGGCTTGGTTAATCGAATTACAGATGAACTAGCTGATTTATATCCAGATTCTGGTGAGGTTTGTGTAATCGCAACTGGTGGACTTGCCCCACTAGTACTTGGAATTAGCGAAACTATTGAGTTTCATGAACCAGATCTGACTTTAATCGGATTGCGCTTAGTACATGAGCGTAATTAATTCATAACCGCACTAGCCCGCGCTAGGATTTAACTCATCATGGCTGATGAGGATGACCTACCAGAACAACTGCGAATTCGGCGAGAAAAACGAGCCGGGATATTAAGTCGCGGCGGGCAGCCATACCCAGTTTCAGTTCCTAGAACTGCCTCTCTGCTTGAGATTAGAGAGAAACATAAAGATCTACCGATAGATGTTTCAACTGGAATTATTGAATCAGTCACTGGGCGAGTAATCTTTAAGAGAGATACCGGCAAGCTTTGTTTTGCAAATCTGCGCGAAGGTGATGGAACTGAATTACAAGCGATGTTTTCCCTAGATAAAATTGGTGAAGCGCAACTTGAAATTTGGAAATCAGAGATTGATTTAGGCGACATTGTTTCGGTAACTGGTGAGGTAATAACCTCTAAGCGAGGTGAGTTATCAATATTGGCTAATTCATTCGCGCTCGCTGCTAAAGCACTTCGTCCACTTCCAGTAGAGCACAAGCCACTCTCAGAGGAGAGTCGAGTAAGAATGCGTTATGTAGATTTAATTGTTAGACCAGAGGCAAGAAGTAATGCCAGATTACGCCCGGCAGTTATGCGTTCTTTAAGAAATACATTTAACTCTCGCAATTTCTTAGAGGTTGAAACTCCAATGCTTCAGGTGATGCATGGTGGAGCAGCAGCTAGGCCATTTAAAACCTTTAGCAATGCTTATGAAATGGATTTATTTTTAAGAATTGCTCCCGAACTTTATTTAAAAAGATGTGTAGTTGGCGGTCTTGAAAAAGTTTTTGAAATAAATCGAAATTTTCGGAATGAAGGCGCTGATTCTTCTCACTCACCAGAGTTTGCAATGATTGAAACATATGAGGCGTACGGTGACTGGAATACCATGGCTGAATTAACTAGAACTTTGGTTCAAGATGCTGCAAAGGCGGTTTTTGGTTCACATGTAGTTAAACATCATGATGGTAGAGAGTTAGATCTTGGTGGTAAGTGGAGTGAAGTATCACTATTTGATGCAATTTCAGATGCAATTGGTGAAAAGGTAAATGCTCAAACATCTATGGAAGCATTAAAGAAAATTGCTAGTAAGTTGGGAATTAAATCTGACCCAAAGTGGATTACTGGAAAACTTGCTGAAGTTATTTTTGAACATGTTGCCATAGACAAATTAAAGGGGCCAACATTTGTTAAAGGATTTCCAATTGATACCTCTCCACTAGTAAGAGCGCACCGTGAAATTGCCGGCATTGCAGAAAAATGGGATTTATATGTTGAAGGTTTTGAATTAGCCACCGGGTATTCAGAATTAGTTGACCCAGTCATTCAACGAGAGCGATTAGTAGAACAAGCAAAACTTGGTGCATCTGGTGATCTTGAAGCAATGGGATTAGATGAAGATTTCTTGCGAGCAATGGAACATGGCATGCCACCAATGGGTGGAATGGGTATGGGCGTTGATCGATTATTGATGGCACTTACTGGATTAGGAATTAGAGAGACAATTTTATTTCCACTAGTTAAGCCAACTGCAGGAGATGAGTAATGTCTGTAGTTGTAAGGCCTGCTAAAACATCTGATATCAAAAAAGTAAGATCAATTGTTGATTCATTTGCGGCCCAGCGCAGATTATTGTCTAAAGAAACTGTAACTTTGTTTGAAGCTGTGCAGGAGTTCACAGTTGCTGAAGTAGATGGTGAGGTAGTTGGTTGCGGGGCATTGCATGTACTTTGGGAAGATTTAGCCGAGGTTCGAACTGTTGCCGTTGTGGAATCTATGCATGGAAAAGGAATTGGGCATGCAATTTTAGAAAATATTTTAAATAAAGCTAAGGAGATTGGCGTAAAGAAAGTTTTTTGCTTGACCTTTGAGACTAAATTCTTCGGTTCACACGGATTTACTGAAATACAAGGCACTCCAGTGGAACCAGATGTTTATGCTCAACTCCTTCGCTCATACGATGAAGGAATTGCTGAATTCTTAGATTTAGAAAGTGTTAAACCAAATACCCTTGGGAACACCAGAATGCTTAAGGTTTTGTAGTTAAGATAGTTAAATGAAACTAGGCAGAAAAGGTTCAAAATCTTTTGAAATTAATATGGATTTATCTGGCATAAAAGAAATAACAAATAAATTTGGCGATGTAAAATATATGAAGGAAGAACAAGCGCTAGTTCTTCATGAAATTATTAATAAATACGATTTAGTAGATTTACTTGAGCTAGGATTTTTCCAAGGTAAGTCATCAATATATATGGGATCGATTATGAAAGCGCGCGGCAAGGGTCACCTAACCACGATTGATTTAGAGGTAGCTAGAACTAAAAGCCCAAATATTCTTCAGTTAATAGAACAAACTGGGTATAAAGATTTAATAACACCAATTTTTGCACATCGCTCTTATACCTGGGAGCTTGCTCAGATGATTAAGAAAAGCCGAAAACCACTATTTGATTTTTGTTACCTTGATGGCGGGCATACATTTGATGTCACAGCACTTGGTGTTTCATTGCTTTCAATATTAATGAAGCCGGGCGGAATATTAGTTCTTGATGATTTAAATTGGTCAATAGCTAAATCTCCCCACTGCAAAGAACATCCAGAGCAAGCAGAAATTTATTCTGCCGATGAACAAAGTGCGATGGGAGTAAGAATGGTTTGGGAAGAAGTTCTACCCAAGTTCGGCTTTAAGCAGATTAAAGAGATCAAAGAGTTTTCCTGGGGAGTTGCCCAGAAGCTTTAAAGGAATAGAAAAAAAGAAGGTAATTCTGGGCATAAATGCCCCACTTATAGGGTTATATAGCCATAACAGACCCAATATATGGGCGAGTTATTCACAGCCTAATAAAAGTGCGCAAGGTCGGCTCTTGCCATTAGGCTATTTACATCAGGAAGAAAGGTAAGACAGATGTTTGAGCGCTTTACAGATCGTGCCAGACGCGTTGTTGTATTGGCGCAAGAAGAAGCACGCATGCTCAATCACAATTACATCGGAACTGAACATATTCTTTTAGGTTTAATTCACGAAGGCGAAGGCGTTGCCGCAAAAGGACTTGAATCACTTGGTATTTCATTAGAAGCAGTTCGCTCTCAAGTTGAAGAAATTATTGGTCAAGGTCAACAAGCACCTTCTGGTCATATTCCATTTACACCAAGAGCTAAAAAAGTTTTAGAGTTATCACTGCGCGAGGCATTGCAATTAGGACATAACTACATCGGTACTGAACACATTCTTTTAGGATTAATTCGCGAAGGAGAAGGAGTAGCTGCTCAAGTATTAGTAAAACTTGGTGCAGATCTTTCTCGTGTTCGCCAACAAGTTATTCAATTGCTATCTGGCTATCAAGGTAAAGAAGCAGTTGCTGCAGGTGGACCAGCGGAAGGTCAACCTTCAACCTCTTTAGTTTTAGATCAATTTGGCCGCAACTTAACTCAAGCAGCCCGTGAAGGAAAGTTAGATCCAGTAATTGGTCGTGAAAAAGAGATTGAAAGAGTTATGCAGGTTTTATCTCGTAGAACGAAAAACAATCCAGTATTAATTGGTGAGCCAGGAGTTGGAAAGACTGCAGTTGTTGAAGGTTTAGCTCAGGCAATTGTTAAAGGTGATATTCCTGAAACACTTAAAGATAAACAACTTTATTCATTAGATCTTGGCGCACTTGTTGCCGGATCTAGATACCGTGGTGATTTTGAAGAGCGCTTAAAGAAAGTATTAAAAGAGATTAGAACCCGTGGCGATATTATTTTGTTCATCGATGAAATTCACACATTAGTTGGTGCAGGAGCAGCTGAAGGTGCAATTGATGCAGCTTCAATCTTAAAACCAATGCTTGCTCGTGGTGAATTACAGACCATTGGTGCAACCACTCTTGATGAGTACCGCAAACATTTAGAAAAAGATGCAGCCCTTGAGCGACGTTTTCAACCCATCCAAGTTTCAGAGCCAACCGTTGCGCACACAATTGAGATTCTTAAAGGTCTTCGCGATCGATATGAAAGCCACCATAAGGTTTCAATCTCAGATGGGGCATTAGTTTCAGCTGCAACACTTGCAGATCGTTATGTTTCAGATCGTCACCTGCCAGATAAAGCAATTGATTTAATTGATGAGGCTGGTTCACGTCTTCGTATTCGTCGCATGACTGTTCCGCCTGAAATTCGCGAATTTGATGACAAGATTGCTGCTGCCCGTAAAGAAAAAGAATCAGCAATCGATGGGCAAGATTTTGAAAAGGCAGCCTCCCTTCGCGATAAAGAAAAGAATTTAATAACTGAAAAGGCTGAACGTGAAAAGAATTGGAAGGCTGGCGATCTTGATGTTGTGGCCGAGGTTGATGAAGAGTTAATTGCCGAGGTTCTATCTACTGCAACTGGTATTCCAGTATTTAAGTTAACTGAAGCGGAGACAGCTCGTTTGCTTCGCATGGAAGATGAATTACACAAACGTGTAATTGGTCAAGATCAAGCTATTAAAGCTTTATCCCAAGCAATTCGCAGAACTCGTGCCGGCCTTAAGGATCCGAAGCGTCCGGGTGGATCATTTATTTTTGCTGGACCTTCTGGTGTTGGTAAGACTGAACTTTCAAGAACTCTTGCGCAATTCTTATTTGGCGATTCAGATGCATTGATTCAACTTGATATGTCTGAGTACTCTGAAAAACACACTGCCTCTCGTTTGTTTGGTGCCCCTCCTGGTTATGTTGGTTATGACGAGGGTGGCCAATTAACTGAGAAGGTGCGTCGCCGCCCATTCTCTGTTGTGTTATTTGATGAGATTGAAAAAGCTCACCCAGATATCTTTAACTCACTGCTTCAAGTTCTAGAAGATGGTCGTCTAACCGATGCCCAAGGTCGAGTGGTTGATTTCAAGAACACAATCATCATTATGACTACTAACTTAGGTACTCGCGATATTTCTAAAGCATTATCACTTGGCTTTGCAAATGTTGCAGATGCTCAAGGTAGTTATGAGCGCATGAAGGCAAAGGTAGGAGATGAACTTAAGACTCACTTCCGTCCAGAGTTCTTAAACCGTATTGATGACATCGTGGTATTCCACCAGTTAACTGAGGCAGAGATTGTTCAAATCGTTGACTTAATGATTGCTCAACTAGATGAGCGTTTGCGTGCAAAAGATATGGGAATTGAATTAACTTCTGGCGCTAAAGCACTTCTTGCTAAGCGTGGTTATGACCCAGTACTAGGTGCACGTCCACTACGTAGAACTATTCAGCGCGAATTAGAGGATGTTTTATCAGAGAAGATGTTATTTGGTGATCTAAAAGCTGGTGAGATTATTTTGGTAGATGTTTCAGATGAGACACCTGAGGCAACCTTTACTTTTAAGGGAACTGCTAAATCTGCATTGCCAGATACACCTGGTGATTTAGCAGAAGCAACTAATTAATCTTCACCTTACTTATTGCTTGCTCAACTCGACTAGCTTCTAGTATTTCAATTCCAGCAATCTTTAAATCACTTCCAACTGGCACAATTGCACGTTTGAATCCAAGTCGGGCTGCTTCAGCAACTCTTTGAGTAATGCCAGTTACTTTTCTAATCTCACCGGCTAAGCCAACCTCACCAATTGCAACTAAATCCGCTGGTAGTGCTAACCCTTTTGCAGCGGATGCAACCGATAGGGCAACAGCAAGATCAGCTGAAGGTTCAGTAATTTTCATTCCACCAACTGTTGCGACATAAACATCACGGCCAGATATTTTAATTCCGGCCCTAAGCTCTAAAACAGCTAATGTCATTGCAGTTCTTGAGTTATCTAATCCACTTGTTACCCGACGAGAGTTTCCCCAATCTCTACCATCTGGATTGCCATTACTTACCAGTGATTGAATCTCAGCAAGAAGTGCTCTTCTTCCCTCTAATGCAACAGTTACACATGTGCCGGGAACTGGATCGGTATGACGAGATGTAAATAAGCCAGTTGGATCAGGAAGTCCAACGATTCCTGAGTCATTTAAATCAAAGCAGCCAACCTCATCAGAGGCACCAAATCTATTTTTAATTGCTCTAATTAACCTAAGGCGTGAGTGACGCTCTCCTTCAAAATTTAAAACTACATCAACTAAGTGCTCAAGCAAGCGCGGGCCTGCGATAGAGCCATCCTTAGTTACATGGCCAACTAAAACTAAAGTGATTGATCGCTCTTTTGCAATTCTGATTAATGCTGCTGCAATTTCACGAACTTGAGTTACTCCACCAGGTGAACCATCCACAGTTGTGCTTGATATTGTTTGAATTGAATCTATTACAAGTAATTCAGGTTTTACTGAATCAATATGGGCAATCACTGCACCAAGGTCTGACTCTGCCGCAAGCCATAAATTTTTATCAATTGCATTAAGTCGCTCAGCTCTTAATCTCACTTGAGAAGCTGATTCTTCACCACTTATATATAAAGAAAGAATGCCTTGTTTTGCAGTCTCAGCTGCCACCGTTAAGAGCAGTGTTGATTTACCAACACCAGGCTCACCTGCTAAAAGAATTGCAGCTCCTGGGACTAAGCCACCACCTAAAACTCTATCTAACTCACTAACACCACTTGACCTTGCTTTGGCACTTGCTAAATCAACATCTCCAATTGGTTTTGCTGGGGTAGTAAATGATCCGGCAACTAAAGAAAGTTTCTTAGGGGCTGCGATCTCTTCAACAGTTCCCCATGCTTGGCACTCACCACATCTGCCAACCCATTTTGTGGCGCTCCAACCGCATTCAACGCAACGGAATGGATCTTTTGCTGGTGCTTTTGCCATGGCGTTAATCTAATGGCAAGGACTGACTATCTTTGGTTTTGCGCAGCCTTTGTTGCTGGATGGATTACAAAGAGTGGTAGTTCACGCCGTTTTTGTGCTTTTCTGGTGGCAACGATTGCATCCATACGAGCATCAGCAAGTTTTACTAACTCTTTATAACCAGCCTCACCCATCATGGCAATTAACTCTGTTTTATTTGATTGATAAACCGGAATCTTTCCAGTGTGAGCTTCTGAGTTACTTGTGCAATACCAATCAAAATCTTCGCCACCTTCACCCCAAGCTAATCTTTCATACTCACCAATTACAACCACAGTGATCTCTTTATCCCCAGTCTCACGGGTTTCCCAAGATCTACGTAGCGGAAGTTGCCAACAAATATCTGGCTTAGTATCAACAAAGTGCACGCCCTCTTTAACTGCTAAATGATGTAGTACGCAACCAAAAGAGCCGGTATAGCCAGGTGCTTCATAGCCAACTCGATTAAGGAAAATACAAGAATCCTTAACTTTTTTAGTTTTACGATCTTTATCTAAACCAATTTCACTTATTGTAAGTTTTCCACCAGATTTTTTAGGGCGGGCTTGATCATAAAACTGCCAATCAGATCTTGTTAACTTCTTTGCTGCTTTTAATACTCGCGCTTCATCCTCTTTACTGGTGTAGTAAGCACCATCTGAACAACAACCAGCATCTGGTTTATCGCCATCAATGCCACAACAACCATTGCCGTAAATGCATTGCCAGTAAGAGGTTAGCCAAGTCAGATCACACTTGAAGATTTCCTCAGAGTTATCTGGGTTTACAAACTCAACCCAGTCCCGTGCAAAGTTAGGCGCGACCTCATTCTTAGATAACTTAGATTTTGGTCTTTTTGTCGTTGCCATAGAGTGAAAGTTTAAGGGTTGAGTGGGGTTAATGACTAATTGGGTAGGCTTAAAGTATGAAAGCATCGCTGACCAACAAATGTATTGGCTTTATTGGTGTTGGAGTTATGGGATCTTCATTAATAAAGAGTTTGCTCGTATCTTCTATCAATTCTGAACAAATATGCATCAGCGATAAAAGTAGTGAAAAAGCCGCTGAGATTTCTAGTACTTATCAGGTCAAGGTTAAGAGCATCACAGAAATTGGGAAAGATTGCGATGTAATTTTTTTAGCAGTCAAGCCACAGGATCTTGATACCGTGTTAAGTGAGTTAAGCCAAAGTTTGAAAAAAGAAACACTTTTGATATCAATTGCCGCTGGAAAAACTACAAAATTTATTGAAAGCAAATTAGCATATGCAAATCCAGTTGTAAGAGTTATGCCTAATACCCCAGCACAAATTGGGAAGGGTGTTAGTGCGATCTCACCAGGTGTTAGCGCAACCAATGATCATTTATCTCTCACTAAGGATTTGTTATCAGCAAGTGGCTTAGTAGTTGAAGTAGCTGAAGAAAATCAAGATGCAGTTACAGCCCTCAGTGGGTCAGGACCGGCATACTTTTTTAATTTTATTGAAGCGATGATTAAAGCCGGAGTAAATCTTGGGCTAACTGAAGAGATTGCCACTCAGTTAGCGATCGGCACAATTACTGGCTCTGCTGCGATGTTGCAAGAAAGTGGCATTAATGCGGCCACGCTTAGAAAAAACGTGACTAGCCCAAATGGCACAACTGCTGCAGCCCTTAAAGTATTTTCAGATAGTAATTTAGAAAAAATTGTTGCCGATGCGATGGCTGCTGCTAAAAAGCGGGCTCAGGAGTTGGCTTGAAGAAAATTTTTCTAATTGTTTTGCTGATTTTTTCATTGCAATCAATACCTGCAACAGCTGCAGTAATGAAAAGTACAAAATCTATTATTGAGTTGCCATATTTAAAGGCAGATGAGATAAGTGATATTTCATTAACCCCGGTAAGTATTGTTTTAACTGGCACAACTGAGTCACCAAGCTCTTCCTGGATAAGCGGATCACTTGGTGGGCTAAGCGATGGTTTTATTGCAAGCTATTCATCATTAGGGGCACCTTTATGGAACTTACGTTTAGGCTCGACTGCAAATGAAATAGCTACATCTACCGCAATTGATATTGATGGCAGTGTCTGGGTAGCTGGTGCTGGCACTGCAATAACCACTCCAACACCTGCTACAACACAAGGAAAAGCTTTAAATCCAGATAATGTGGTTTTAGATCCAGCTCTGCCAAGTAATACGCCCCTTAATCGAATTAAGTTATGGCAAGTAAGCAGTACTGGCAACCTATTAAATACATTTGAATTTGTGTCCGAAAACATTATTCATCCAAAAAAGATATTGATTTCAGGTGCTAATCTGATAATTGTTGGTGATAGTTATGAAAAGTCAGCGGTAACAGGATTTTATGTTACTGCAACCAAGACCGGTGTTTTTTCACCGATTATTAAGTATGGTGTTAAATCCACTCAAATCAATTCTGCAATCAGCAATTCTGATGGAAGTATTGTCGCCGTTGGTTCAAGCGGTGATTTATTATTAAAGGTAAAGCCGCTTAGCAAAATAGATGCGGTAACTTTTAAAATTTCATCAACTGGATTATTACAACAAGTGGCACGGGCAACATTAAAAAGCACTACCCGAACATGGAGTGCAATTGATTCCGGATTACTTCAAGGCGGAAAGGTTTCATACTCAAATAAAACCGAAGCTGCCATAACAAAATTCTCAGCTCTTAACAAACCAGTATGGAATGTTCGATACCTATCTAAATCAACCACATTAGTTGCAAGCGGAAAAAATTCTTGGGCAGCCTTTATTTCAAGTGGTGTAATTAAAGGCATTCCTGCCTGGAAACCAAAGGTAGCAACACCAGTGCTACTAGAGCTTGGCAAAAAAGGTGAAGTGCTCACCTCATACACACTTGCCGCACCAGCGGTTGCAATTGGTGCAAATAATGAAATTGGTACGGCAGTAATCACCGACTCGGGTGCAAGTTTTGGTTTAGTGCTGATTAACTAGTAATCTTGTCTAATAGTAATTTCACTAAAGGAGCAAAATGGGTTCAGTAATTAAGAAGCGCCGTAAGCGAATGGCGAAGAAGAAGCATAAAAAACTTTTAAAGAAAACCAGAATTCAACGACGTAACGCTAAATAATAAAGCGAACGTTAAGGCTTAAACAGAGTCAACTTTCCAGATACGCCGGCAACGGCGTATCTGATTTTATTTATATTAATCCAATTACTTTTTCCACCATCTTTAATACTTCCGCTAGAAACTAAAGAAATAGATTTGTCCGCTTTATTAATAGAGCAAAGCCTTAAATTACAGCCAAACAAGATTGATTTTTCGTCTATCTCTATTGGCGAGTTTGGAACCCCATAGTTTGCAGTACTTACGTTGCTAATTGTTGAAGATAACAAAGTTTGATAGCGAACTTGGTTCGGATCTGGGAATGAGACTCCACTTCCAGTAAACCATCCTAAATTTACTCCGCGAGCTGCGTTGAAAACTGAAACATCATAACCTGCAACTGCAACACCCTCACCTGGTGTATCTAAAGTTTTATAGCTCCAATCCTCAACAAATGCACTGCTTCTTGTGGCATATCTAATGTCACCTCTAGTTACATTTCGATCAAGGTCAAAACCTCTAACAGAGTCATAAATTAAGTGAATTTTCTTTCCAACAGTTATAGCTTTTATATGAAAAGCTACATCTCCAGTAGTGCGATCTTCAGTGTCTTTGTCACCATCAACAATTTCATATCGCCATTCATTTTTATCTTTTACAGCTCCTAGTAAAATTCCTTGTGATTCATCACGATAAAAAACTTGCACACCCGTTGTGGTAACCGCACAGGCACTTGAAACACTGACATCTGATCCACCGCGAACTCTTGGAAACTCTTTGTAATCTTGAATAGTAGGGGCGTCACCATCTACGATTTCGTAATACCAGCTTTTACCATCGTAAACTGCATATCTAAGATCCTTATCCTTCAAATCTCCATAGAAAAGATGTAAATAATTCTTCTTACCAACAGTTGAAGTACACATTGAAATATAGCCAGATACATCATTATTAGTTTTACCTAGAGCATCAGAATTACCATCGATTACTTTAGTGCTCCACTTATTAGCACTATAGGTGGCAAGTTTGATATCCCCATTTTTACTATCACTGTAAGCAATTACTGGTTTGCCAGCATAAGTTCCACTAGCAAGATATTTCGCATCAGCTGCGCTATCAATTACCGTGCTTTTCCAAACAGCCTGTGGCGTTACTGAATTTGTAGTTACAGTATTTGATGTACCTAAAGAGTTAGTGGCCGAGACAGTAAAAGTGTACTTACTGCCGTTACTTAGTCCAGTAATTATTGCAGGGCTCTCATTAACAATAACTGAATCCCCACTTTGTACATTCCTTACTTCATAGCTTGATATTTGAGCTGAGCGGAAATTAACTGGTGGATCAAACTCAACGATTGCACTCTTATCACTAACTAGCGCTTTAACATTTTGTGGTGGTTGAGGAGTTCCATAAGCAATTCCAGCTGGCGGCTTAACTCTCATGTCATCAATCATGGCTAGCAATAGCGAGCCAGGTAAATGAAAAACTTCACCCGAATCTAAGTTTGGCGTCATCACTGAATTCGCTCCAGATTGCGAGAATGTTCTTTCATCCAAATGACTTATAGATGAACCTGGTTCATAAATTGATGGTGCATACAAAGGTGGCTTGATTCCATTATTAGCTTTAATTGCATTTTCGCCTGACCAATATAAAGGTGAGGTAAGTGCTTTTCCAGTTTCAATTGATGGTGATGGCATATCTGCTAACCGTCTGCCATCCGGAAGTTGTGCGTATGCGTCAAATGGGGTTGGTTGATCAATTCTTCCGTAACCAGAGTACTGGTCATAATAATTTCCAGAGATAAAACCTAAACCATGTCCCATTTCATGCAAGATTACAGACTCTAAGTCATAACTCTTTGGCGGACATTTACCATCTGTTCCGTAATACCAAGGCGCATCTGAAGTAATGGTTATTTCAAGTTCTGGATTAGTTGGGTCTATATCTTTACCAGCTAGTGCATTAGCTAGTGCGGCCGCATAATAAAGAGTTTTATCGGGTGCATTTGGAAAGTTTGCAAAGTTATTTTTAGCACTAGCTGCTGCCAATATGCCATAACTAGAAGCTCGACCCCAAGATACATTTACATTAACAGGAACAGTTGATGAAAAATTCTCTGACCAAACATCTATCGCAGCTTGAACTGCGCTTCGTGCAACTATTGGAACAGTATTAAAGTTAACAATGAAATTACTTTTCTTTTCAATATTTGCAGATGGTGACCTAGGAGTGGATTGAACTGAAACAGTTTTTCCACTCGCATAGATATATCCCCAACCGGCAGGTGCAACTTTGATTTCCAATGCATTTGCAGCAGGAAGTGAAATTGGCGCAACTAAAATCGCAGCTACAAGTCCGATCGAAGTAAGTATTGATTTAAGGCGCACAGGCTAAAGGTAACAGTCTGAGATGATTAGGTCATGCTAGATTGGAAATTATCAGCAACAATTAAGCAAATCAATAGACTAGGTGGGTTACCAATACCCACCCTTTCAATTTTAGGTAGAGATTAATGAAAAATGTAACTGTTTACTCACGCAGTGGATGTCACCTTTGTGAAATTGCTATTGATCGAATCAAATCTATAAAGCCAGATTATGAATTTAATTTAGAAGTATTACTAATTGATAATGACAATGAACTAGAAAAAGAGTTTGGTGAGCAAGTACCGGTAATAATGATTGATAATAAAATTCATGATTATTGGAAGGTTGATTTAGAAAGATTTACTAACGTAATTAAATCTTAATTTTTGTTAAGTACTTCATCCGCATCGATGATTCGATATGCATATCCTTGTTCTGCTAAAAACCTTTGTCGATTCTGGGCAAAATCTTGGTCAATTGTGTCACGGGCAACCAATGAATAAAAACGAGCTCCTCTGCCATCTGCTTTAGGGCGAAGGATTCGACCAAGCCGTTGTGCTTCCTCTTGGCGGGAACCAAATGTTCCAGAAACTTGAATTGCAATTGTTGCTTCTGGCAAGTCAATCGAGAAGTTAGCAACCTTTGAAACAACCAAGCATTTGATTTCACCAGTGCGAAATAATGCAAATAATCTTTCTCGCTCCTTAATTGGAGTTTCGCCTTTTATTACCGGGACACCAAGTGCTTCTGAAAGAGCATCTAGCTGATCGAGATATTGACCAATAACTAGTACTTGATCATTGGCATGTTGCCGTGCAAGTGCGATTGCAACATCTTTTTTTGTTTGTGATGTCGCACAAAAACGATATCTATCTTCCTGTTCAGCAGTTGCATAATTTAATCGTTCAGTATCAGTTAAAGTAATTCGTACTTCAACACAGTCTGCTGGGGCGATATAACCTTGTGCTTCAATCTCTTTCCACGGTACATCAAATCGTTTTGGTCCAATAAGTGAAAATACTTCACCCTCCATCCCATCTTCTCTAACTAAAGTCGCTGTTAGTCCTAATCTTCGACGAGATTGGATATCTGCGGTAAATCTAAATATTGGTGCAGGTAGTAGGTGCACCTCATCGTAAATAATTAATCCCCAGTCAATTGCATCAAATAGATCAAGGTGGGCATAAACACCTTGTTTTCTAGTTGTCATTACTTGATATGTGGCGATCGTTACTGGCCTAATTTCTTTTTTAGCACCGCTATATTCACCAATATCATCAGCATTTAAATCAGTTCGCTTTAGTAACTCTTCTCGCCACTGTCGTGCAGCCACTGTATTTGTAACTAAAATTAAAGTAGTTGCCTTTGCATGCGCCATAGCGGCCGCTCCAACAATTGTTTTTCCAGCACCGCATGGCAGGACTACTACGCCAGAGCCACCATGCCAAAAACCTTCAGCAGCTAACTCTTGATATTTTCTAATCTTCCAACCATCTTGCTTTAACGAAATTTCATGATGTTCACCATCAACATATCCAGCAAAATCTTCGGCTGGCCAACCTAATTTAAGGAGTGCTTGTTTTAAAAATCCGCGTTGACCAGGGTGAACCACAATAGTTTCTTCATCAAGTTGCTTACCAAGCATCGGTGCAACTTTCTTACCACGGGTTACCTCTTTTAATACCGCTGGATCATTTGAAACCAATATCAAGCCGTGTACTGGATGCGCCTCAAGTCGAAGTCGTCCATAGCGAGACATAGTCTCAGCAATATCAACTAATAATGAATGTGGAACTGCGTATCTTGAGTACTTAAGCAATACATCAATTACTTGTTCAGCATCATGACCAGATGCTCTGGCATTCCAAAGTCCAAGTGGAGTTAACCGGTAGGTGTGTATGTGTTCCGGAGATTTTTCTAACTCAGCAAAAGCTGCAATCGCTCTACGACATTCATCAGAAAGGATATGGTCAATATCTAATAAAAGTGTTTTATCGCTTTGAACTATTAATGGACCATCGCTCATTTAAGTAGCTCATTGATAAATGCTGCAGTTAACTTAATTCTCTCTTCAACAGTTGAAATTTTTATTGATTCACCTGGTGCATGGGCACCTTTTCCAACTGCACCCAAGCCATCTAGCACCTTAGCGCCAGCAGCAGCAGCAAGGTTGCCATCACTTGCACCACCAACACTTGCATGCCCGATTGGTGCCAAACCTAAATCTTTGGCAATTTTCTCTAACTTTTCATACAACTCTTTAGTACTTGAAATCTCAAGTGGTGGACGATTTATTCCACCGGTTATTTCAACCTTTGCTACCTGACTTGATAAACCTTTAATTGATTTATCAATTCTATTTAGCTCTGCCATTGTAAAAGATCTAACATCAATATCTAATTTTGCTAGTGCTGGCACAGTGTTAGTAGTAGTTCCAGATTGCATCACAGTGGGAACCGCTGTTGTACCAAACTCTGGGTTTTCAAGTGCTGAAATTTGCATAACTAATTTAGCAAGTTCAGTTGTGGCATTAATTCCTTTTTCTGGTTCAAGACCTGCATGTGCAGCTCTGCCGGTGACACTTACCTGGTACATCGCAGTTCCTTTACGACCGGTTTTAACCTTTCCATCTAATGAAGCCTCAAAAACTAAAACTGCTTGAACAGTTTTGGCTAACCTTTCAATTAATGCTTTTGATGTCGCACTGCCAGTTTCTTCATCTGTAGTTGCAACTAAAGCAACATTTTCTTGGGCACCATTTATTTGTGAAATGGCATAAAGTGCTTGCACAAACCCAGCTTTCATATCAAAGACACCGGGACCAGTTGCAGTATCTGCTTCGATTTTCCAAGTGGGCTGAAATGAACCCTTTGGCCAAACAGTATCTAGGTGGCAAAGTAAAAGTATCTTTGGATTTTTTGTGCCCCACCAAAATACTGGCCGGCCACTTTCATCTAACTTCGTTGCTGGAATTTTTAATAAGGTATTTGCAATTTCAACTGCTAAATCAACAACCTGATTACAAGCTGCTAAATCTTCAGTAGGGGACTCGCACTCAACTAGCCTCTGAATATCAATTAGTGCAGTCATAGGTCTAAGTCTGCCTTATTTTCTAAATTGGCGGCAGAAGGTGCGACGCCATTGATCCGGGGGATACGAAACTGCGCCATTTCACCAGTGGTCTCATCTCGAGCAGTGAGGGTGCCGAGTGAAATCGATATCGGCTCAATAATTCGATTTGAAACACCACCATTATTGTCAGCATAACTAATTACTAGAGTCCGCTTCTCATCTATATATTGGTTAATTAGCGCCAATGTTTCATTAGATGAAGTTCCGGGAACAATTGGCTCAACTTTACGACTTCTCTCACCTGCTCTAATTGTTTTAACTGCAGCAATAACAATACTTTCTTTAGGGGAAGTGAACTCTGAAATTATTCGCGGAGGCTTTGGCCTGGATTTAGCACGACGTAAGTTTGGTTGTGATAACAAAACACCACTAGCATTTTCAGCGGCTGGTAAATATCCAAACTCTCTTAACTCGCTAATTACTTCAGTTAGTTCAAGATCTGAAACTAATACCTGTGGGGCAATTTTGCGTAACCGTAAATGTTCACACTTTTTATCGTGAAGAATTTGTTGCACTAATCCTTCATCTTCGCAACGAATATAAGTATGAGCGGTTCCGACTCTTAATTTTCCATGACGCTTTGCAACATCAGCAATTAAATAATCAAGTGGTTGAGGCATTGGCGTCTTTGAAGTTTTAGTTAAAAAAGTTTTAATTTGATCACCAGTTTTACCATGATCTAATCCGCGCCTGATTGATGCTTCACTAAATCGATAAACGGTTGCTCCACCACGACTTTCAATATCTGCGATGGTTCCCATTTCAGCTGAAAGCTCTGCGGTTAGTGGACCAGGAGCAACTGCACTGTTATCAGCTTGAATTAAAATATGATCAACTGGTTTTGGCAATGCATCGGCAATTCCTAGTGATTCTTGACTGGTGAGTAAATTTATTCCGAATGTAGAGATAGCGCCCTGACCAGTAATACCAAGCCACTCAGCCTCTCTGATATTCCATTCTATAAAATCATTATTAGCTCGTTGTGGATTCCACCATTTAACGATTGTTTGCAAAACACCAAGCTCTGGAGAGATTTGTGGGCTTTCCAATAACACTTTGAGTGTTGTTCTTCTGACTAATGAAACTCCCGCTCTATCTAACTCAGGTCCAAGAGGTGCAATATTTTTATCGACTGACTTACCAATTAGACCGCTTACTCTTGATGTTTCAAGCCACAAAACTACTAATGAATACCAACGCTCTTCAGCAGGTTTTGTTAACCAAATATCAAATGCGGAGGTTGGAAGTATTTGATCATCAGAATCAATTACAACTAATCCGCCTAAATAACAAAGCTCGGCAACGAAGCCGACACAGGTTTCATCAACGCCAAGGTGCTCAGCAATTCTCTTTAAATCACGAACCCCGATACCACCAGTTCTAAGTGCAGTTGGTGGTTCATCTGACAGGTTATGAAGAAACTCTTCACACCATCTTAAAATTGTCGAGATATTGGCAATCGCAGCTAAATCAACATGTTTTTGATCAACTTTTCTACCACTTAACTCGGCTGCTTTAGTTACTAACTCTTTATGCACTTTGCCACCACGTAATTTAATTCCAAATTCTCTAGGCAATGCGACTGTATGAGAATCAAGTGCAACTAAAACATTATTTTCAAGTAACCAACCAATCGCACTTCCAGGCTTTTTGATATTTGTAATTTGTCCTCGAGGCGGGCCCCAAGTTAATTTTTCTAGAACATCTGCTGATGCCTTTGGGATATCTTTTAGTTTAGAAAAATCTACTTTTCCGGAAGTAATCGGTCCAAGTCCAACCGGCTCATCTCCAATTAATAGCTTTAAATTTGTTGGCGTACGGTAATTATTTCCCTCTTTATATAACAAGCCCATTTGCCACAGATAATCTAAAGCAAATGTAGTTTCTTCACTAGTTACAGCAATTAGCTCAGATTTTTTAAATGGTTCAGGTAGCACACAAGCTGCTTCAATTATCTGGTGGTGCCATAGATTTAGTGAATCAAGTGCGCGTACTAAGGACGGTGTTGAAGTAGCACGGGCAGCAAGGGATGAAAAATCATTTGGTACGGGTGTTACTAAATCTGGGCGACATTTAAATATTGCAGCAAGATCTTCATCTGAGCGCGCGCGTAATTCTTCAGCAAAAGTGATCGCGACATTAGACATAACTGGCCTACTTTACTCGGGTTTTGAGTGGGCTAATTACCTTTGCGTTTTAGCTTTCGTGGTGAGAGCAAAGAAGCAAGGGCAGCGATTCGCCCAGCGGTTGGCCCAAAAAATTTTTTAATTCGCCTTGCTCTTCTAAAATCATAAACTGGCCAGTTATCCCGATAAGCCCTGATCTCAAGTAATGCATCTGGGTTAATAACTCGGGGATTACCGACTGCCTCAAGCAATGGAATGTCATGGTGAGAGTCTGAGTAGGCATAACAATTTTTTAATTCAAATCCATTATTGGAAGCAAGTTCTTTAATTGCTAATGCTTTCTCTCTACCATGTAACAAATTTCCAATCATTTTTCCAGTGTATGTCCCATTGCTTACCTCTGCTTTGGTGCCAAGTGCGCCAGTAAAGCCAAGACGCTTAGCCATTAAATTTGCCATATCAACAGGCGTAGCTGTAACTAACCAGACCTCTTCATCCTTAGATAAATGTTCTTGTGCGATATCCACTGTACCTTTCCAAATAGCAGGAGAGACATACTCATCATAAATTTCTTGTCCGATTTTTTCAATCTCAATTACATTATGGCCTTTGATAAATTCACAAGCTGCATCTTGAAATCTAGTTATTTCATCTTTATTTTCTCTACCAGTTAATCGATATCTTAAATTTGCTAACACAAATGCTGAAATGTCTTTTTTTGTAAAGAAGCCTCGTTGATACATTCCGCGCCCAAGGAAAAAGAGCGTAGAACCTTTTAATAGCGTGTTGTCGACATCAAAGAACGCAACTCGCTTTTGGGTGAGCGCCATATCACTACCCTAGCGAAGGGGAGTCAATTCTTCTGCTTTATGCTTATCACCATGGCGCAAACAATTCACTTTGTCAGACATGGCGAAGTCCATAATCCAGAAAAGATTCTTTATGGTCTGCAACCTGGCTGGCGTCTTAGTGATCGCGGCAAAGAAATGGCAGCTGTGATTGGCCAGTGGTCAACTAAGTTAGATTTGGGTGCAATTCATGCATCTCCATTACAGCGTGCACAAGAAACCGTTGCACCCATTATTGCGAAACATAAATTATCTTTAACTACAGACAAGAATTTAATTGAAGCTAGCAATGTTTTTGAGGGCAAAAAATTTGAATTAGGAAGTGGTGTATTACGCCATCCAGCATCTTGGCGTTACCTATATAACCCATGGAAGCCATCATGGGGAGAGCCATATGATCAATTGATAAGCCGGATGTTAAAAGGTTTATTTGCTGCCCGCGATGCTGCAGGCGGTAAAGATGCAATCTGTGTGTCACACCAATTGCCAATCTGGATTTTGCGCTCGGCTGTAGAGGGGCGAAGATTGTTGCATGACCCAAGAAAGCGTGAGTGCACGTTGGCATCTGTAACTTCATTTGAATTAGATAGTGAAGGAATGATTTCTTCAGTCTCATATTCAGAGCCTGCAAAACATTTACTGCCAAAAAAATAATGAAATTAACTTCAGTTTTTTTAACCTTACTTCTTCTTACTGGCTGCTCTGGCGGCGGTATCTCGGCACAAAATGAAAACTCCTTTGTTGCTGGCAGTGGTAATGCATCTTTTGTTAACAAATCTGATAGAAAGCTAGCGCCTAAAATATCGGGAGCAACTTTAAACTCTGGTGATAAAACTCTTAACCCAAATCAAGTTACTGTAATAAATGTTTGGGCTTCATGGTGTGCACCATGTAGAGCTGAAGCTCCAGTCTTACAAGATTTTTCTATTAAATACCCACAAGTGCAATTTGCTGGAATTTTGACTAGAGATAATATTTCTTCTGCAAAGGCATTTTATGAAAACTTTAATCTAACTTACCCAACATTTATCGATGACGCATTATTAGTAGGTTTTAGCGGATCTATAATTCCAAATGCAATTCCAACCACATTAATTGTTGATAAGAATGGCAAAGTTGCAGTTCGAATTAGCGGCGAAGCAACGGTTGCTACTTTTCAGAAAATGCTCGATAAGGTGATAGCTGATGAATAGTTTTTTTGTTAATCAGATATTTGATGCCAATCTACTGATCGCAATGGCAATTGCTTGCCTTGCCGGATTAATCTCCTTTTTCTCCCCATGTGTTATTCCGTTAGTTCCTGGGTATCTTTCTTATGCTTCTGGCATGAGTGATAGCAAAAATAGAAGCAGAGTGTTGCTTGGATCAGTACTTTTCGTCTCTGGCTTTACAGCTTTGTTCATTTCCTACGGTTTACTATTTGGGCAACTTGGTTCAAAAATTGCTCAAAATTCACGGGCTATTTCAGTAGTACTTGGCTTACTGACGATTGCGCTTGGTTTTATATTTTTATTTAATGAAAAGTTTTATAGAATTTTTAAACCTACTTGGAAAATGCGAACTGGTTTAATATCAGCTCCATTTATCGGATTTGCTTTTGGTATTGGCTGGACTCCTTGCATTGGACCAACTTTAGGAGCTGTTCAAGTGTTGGCATTTGAAAGTGCAACCGCACAGCGTGGTGCAATTTTGTCGGCAGCTTATTGTTTCGGTCTTGGCACCCCCTTTATATTAATGGGTTTATTTTTAGATAAAGCAGAGCCTTTTAGAAAAATGATTGCAAGAGGCGGAAATGTAATTACTAAAATTGGTGGCTCCCTTTTAATTTTAATTGGCATTCTTCAAGTTACTAATCTGTGGGATCAGTTAATGAATACTTTGCGTGATTTAATCACTGGTTTTATTCCACTAATCTAATGAGCACTGTTTTAGATAGTAGATCATTCCTACGTTGGTGTTGGCGGCAGTTAACAAGTATGCGCACTGCACTTATTTTGCTTTTACTTCTTGGTATTTCGGCAATTCCTGGCTCACTGTTCCCACAGCGCAGTCAAAACCCAATACAGGTTAAGCAATACTTTATCGATAATCCAATACTTGCTGTCTGGTTAGATC
>Ga0209084_1000667_pt1 | contig 31794 bp, 51 predicted proteins | sample C_130820_MF_Meta_FD_187309 | JGI IMG/M metagenome (GOLD analysis project Ga0209084, IMG submission 187309) | Freshwater microbial communities from Lake Croche, Canada to study carbon cycling - C_130820_MF_MetaG (SPAdes) (version 2) | ecosystem: Environmental > Aquatic > Freshwater > Lake... | reverse complement strand
CAAATTGACAATAAAATTTATCCGCTGCGTAAACTAAAGTAGTACGCCCGGCAGGATTCGAACCTGCGACCAACGGATTAGAAAGACGCCGGAAGGGGTTCTGCAAGGGTTTTAGACTGATGGCTTTACGGAGTTATCGAAGTCAGTCGAGGCTTAGTTGACGGATGCAGCTTTTGGTTTTGGTGATGGTTTCACCATCTTCTCAAAAGCCAAAGCATTATTTTCCAGTTTGTCTATCCACGTGTCCTGACCAGACGCATAAAAACCCGCGACTAGGGAATTTATAAAGTCCTTCTCCGTGAATGACTTACCGTTGAGTTCCAAGCGATTCATCTCGGCCCAACCGACAATCTGTTTGATCGCCCCATGCACAGCATCAGGGGCGGCAAACGAGATTTTTCGGTCTGGGAGAGATGTGAGCCGCTTCGTTACGGCCATGTGGCTCTCCTTGTTTGAGTTGATAGGTATCATGGTTACTACGCTCCTTTATACTATTGTGTCTTTTCCCCAAAGTCAATTGTACAGTAAAGGTGGTTTGTCACAAGTGACGAGTCCGCAACAATCTTTTGTCTCGTAGCAAAAAAGCCACCTTTTAGGTTGAAAGTACCAAGATACCTTGGTATATTTGTTTAGTCGGTTAACTAAAGCTCAAACACGGAGAAGAACTGTGCCAAAGAAAAAGCTCATCCTCTATGTCGATGCAACTGTTTATTCTGCGATTCGCAAACAGGCATATGACACAGAACAGTTTCGTAGTCATATCATTGAGTCAATACTGGCAAACGCTTTAGGGGTTACGCTAAGCGATAAGCCTAAAGCTAAACAGGAAGAACTAAAGGTTTAACCTGTGACTCAAACAACATCACTTCTATATAGCCAGTCTGTTAAAACTGGGCTTACTTGGGAATTACCACTTGGCACCGTCCGTGGCCAGCTCGATGAGCCTGGGCCACGGTTTGTTGATCCTTACGAAAAAGAAGAGCGAGAAGCGATTCAGGCTTTCTCAAAATTAGAGAAAGGCTGAATCCATGTCGTGGCCAGATTACTTTGACGCCTGCGCTCGCAACGATCTGTTTGCAGCGTTTGAGGCGCTTGTGTCTATCGGGGTGCTTCCAGTTGTCAACGGTGAAGACAAGCATGGCAAGATTAAACGACCGATGGCCAGCAAAAATGAGCCATGGCAACGTGTTACAACCGATCAATGGCGTGAGCGATTGATCGGATATCTTCAGAATGGAGTGCCTGTTGGGATTGGGTGCAAGCCTGTTGGTCATGTCGTGTTTGACATCGACCCGTACAACAAAGATACCAAGTTTCTTCCCGATGCTTGGAAAGAGTCCGCCCAACTGCTGTTCGGTTCTGACGACTGGCCAGAAACTCTGATTGTCAAAACGGAGGGTGGTTGCCATGTCTGGTTTCAGGTGACCGATTCTATCATTCAGGCATGGGGGCGATTAGGCAAGAAATCAATCGAGCTTCCATCAAAAGGAAAGATCGAAATATTTGTTGGCCTGGCTGACGCTGGGAGTCAGGTGGCCTGTGCTCCGAGCGATGGCAAGCGTGTTTCGATTCCTATGCCACCGATACCGTTGCCAGAATCCGCAGAGCAGGCGATTCTTCAGGCGATCACTCGACCAGAGAAACCGAAGGTCGATTTTCCTCCTGTGGTCGGAAATGTTTCCAGTGATTTTGAGTGGGCCAAGATGGTCCTCGCTAAAGGATATCTGGACACTCAACTTGGAGACTACGACAAATGGCTTGCGGTAGGCATGGCACTTACCCACAAGTTTGGCGAAGACGGGGCTGAACTCTGGGAAGAGTGGTCAGCTCGTCATGAAAAGCATATTGATGGAGAGTGTTCCATTAAAGTGAGGTCTTTTAAGCGAACTGACGGCGATAAGCAGATTCGGTTTGGGACTTTGATTCAGATTGCCAAGGCCAACGGCGCAGCTGCACCACAACTATCAGTCGAGCCTGTGCCAATGGAATTCTTTGAAGGCATGCCAGACGCTTCCAACGCACGAGACATTCTTGATCTGATGAAGGAACGCACTTGGCTTTGGGGCAATCCAGAAACTAACGTAGGCTGGTTTGTCAAACGCGGCTTACACCTGGTCGAAGGTAAAGAAGGGACTGGCAAAACTAGATGGCTTATGGATCTTTGTCGCAGGTGGTCCAATGATCTCAAGTGGCCTGACGGCACCAGCATTTTTATGGACATTGATTCAAAGATTCTCTTTGTCGCTGCTGACAGTCACTGGGATCAGGTCGCGATGTGTAGCGAATCCTTTGGGATCGACCCAGAGAACGTGATCTTCACTGGACCAAAGAATGATCCGTATGGCTTCACAAATCTGGATGATCCCAAAACCATCGCAATCATTCGCCTCTGGTGTGAGCGATACAAGATTGGCCTGGTGGTGATTGACACGCTGATGGCCGCTTCCTCACGACCTCTGGTAGATCCGCAGGAGGTCGCCAAAATCGCATCGCCACTTCGTGAACTGGCTCGCGAAATGAACGTGGCTGTTGTTCTGGTCGGCCACTTGAACAGCCAGGGCGAAACATGGGGACGAGCCATGGGGCGGACTTGTGACCATGTTATTCGCATGGAAGCAGAAGACCACGACGAACAGAGCATTACTATCAAATCCGTAAAGGCTAGGTGGAATAGATTTGCCTTGCCAGTGATCCAAGGCCGTCAGGGTGAATGTGGGTGGGAGTATTCAACGACCGGATCAGACAGCAGTGATGACAAGCAGGTAAAGCCACGGGCGGCGGCGGAAGAAGCAATCAGGAAGTATCTTACGACATTTGGGAAAGCCGCTTGGGGAGAGATACAAGCTGAACTACAAGAGAACGGTCACACCAAGAGCACCGTCAATCGAGCCTTGAAAACGATGGTATCGACGATGGAGCTTGTGACTTGGGATGAAAAATATCCTTCCGGAAAATCATGTAGTTTTTATCAGCTTGATCCAAAGTTCCAGTTCCAAACAGAGAGTTAGTTCCAAGTTCCAAACAGGGGTATATATACCCCCCTGTGTTGGAACTAACTAGGCTGGAACCAAGTTGGAACTAAGTTGGAACCAATTAAAAATAGATGTTTCGTGAAATGTGGAACCACTTTGGAAGTAGTTTCACCATGTTTTGGAACCAAGGGGTGTGAAACTAACTTTGGAACTAACTTTGTAAAGACACCTTTATATTTATACATTCTAAACTTTTTTACTATTTTTATGTATTTGGTATTGAAGGTGGAAAGGTGGCAAGGTATAAATATACGTGTCACCCAGATGGTGGCAAACTAACCAACTCTTTGCTGGAGTCACCGAAATGATCGCAACACAAGCCCCTAAAGGTCGTCAACTTCTCAACTCTGATCAGCGTGCTGCTTTGATGTCGCACCTGACCCATAACCGGTTCAGCCTGAATGACCGGGATTACATGGGAGTCGATACGGCTCGCCGGTTGAAGGCACTTACCAAAGACAACGCCAGAATCGTTGTCCGTCTTGTCCGTGGCTGGTTCTGAATTTACTCAAACAACTCTTTGCTGGAGTCACCGAAATGAACACCTTACTCGATCAAGATCTATCTGCTGACCATCAGACCCGTCTTCGTGACGGGCTGAGGAATTTTGACAACCACCAGGTGGAGGAAGAACGCATGGCCAACGAACTTTCCGAACGGTTCCGCTTGGATCGTCAGTCACGTGAAGAGAACCGAGCACGATGGTTGGATCTGAACTATCAGGATCTGCAAGCCATCAACAACCTGCTCGACCGTCCTCAGACGACCATCGAGGAAGCCAGAGTTCTTCTTTCTCAAGCCATGATCAGTTGTTCAAAGGTTCGTAGCCTGGCCATGGGAGACGACCGATGACTAAGGCCGAATTCATGTTGCACCACAACTCTTACACCAGAGGCGAAAGCATTACTCGTCTCGCCTGCCGTGTGCAGTTGCTGGAGCTTCAACTTCAATCGCTCATTTGGGCGGCCTACATCCCGTTCAACATGACAACGTTTTTTCTGGATTACCCAACAGATCATCGTGTTTTAGGGAACGAGCTTAAATCAGCGGAAGCTTTACTGGGAGACAAGTCATGAGCTATTGCAACATCGACACCAACGTCCAGCAAGTTAGCCACCTTGTCAGGCTGACACGCGAGAATGCCGAGCTGCGTCACCAATTGCAACTGCTCGTTTATGCAGCTTCTTTCCCGCTAAATCAATCCGAGATTCACAAACATTCCGTGAAGCGAATCGGAATCCTTAAAAACGCAATCCAAGCCTCTGAAGCCTTACTGGAGTCAATCTGATGAGCACCGATACCGACTGCGTTAAAGCCGAGCTGCGGGACATTGTTGCACGCACTTGGGAGCAACAAAAGCTGATCAACCGTGTTATGGCAAGACGGTTGGAGCGATCGCAGGAAACCATCGACGATTCGCGATGGATCCTCAAATTTATCACGCTTGCCGAAGCTGGCCAGAAGCTCGACTGGATTCAGTCTGAATTGAGCTGGCTCGAAGAGGATGGTTTACCTACCGTTCGCAAGCACCTTGTCGATCACGCTATCCGCACAGCTAAAGCTGCGATAGCCAACAGAGCACCTTCATGGGTGTGACTCTCCAGCACCCTGGGCCGAATCTCCCTTCGGCCCAGGTGAGTTTTAAAAGTCTTCAACAGTTCTCAACAGTTTTCAAAAGGACCAGATAGATGAGCACAGCAACCAAGATTGATTCGGTTTATGGACACAAAACTTGGACCCCACAGGGTGTCCTGAGCTACCCAAATCTCTTTGAGCCAAAGGCCAACGAGTACAAGCAAAACAGGCTGTTTTATTCGGCCAATATTTTGCTGTTGAAGTCTGAGATGCCGGAGGAATTAATTGCTGAGATGCAAAGAATCTCAGAGATTGCTTTTGGCCAACAATACCGAAAGCTGACGACCCACACAAATTGTTGCATCAAAGATGGCGACAAGTTGCTTGATAAGGATGGCAATCTTAAGACTGGCCATGCCGAATCAGGCTGTTGGGTGATCTCTGCCAGCACAGGCGAATCAAAGCCACCTATGGTGATTGACAGGCACGGTAGACCGATCAGCAATCGCAATGAAATTTACGGTGGTTGTATCGGTCAAATGTTGGTGACACCGGCCACCTATAAAGTGACAAAAAATATTGGTGTCTCTCTCTACCTGGTCGCCTTCATGAAACTTGCTGACGGCGAATCGTTCGGCGGCTCCACAGGTTTCAATCCTGTGTCGGACCTTCCTAAGTCTGTGGAGGTCGCACCACATTTGAGAGGCCGGATGCAAGTTCGGCCAGGTGGTGGAGCGACTGAAACGGATGCGGATCGGGGCATGAAACAACATCTTGACCAGACTCGCACAAGTGGGCACGCCTTCGATCCACACGATGAAGTTGATGGGGTGCCATTCTGATGACATCACCAGAGATTGGGGCCTTGCTTGCAAGGCTCTACTCAAAGGAACGCAAGTGTTCGGACGAAGTCGGGGCTGAGATTCTGGCGAAATCCTTTCCAGCCAAGACCTATGCCGAACACCTTTGCGATCTGAAAAACGAGCGAGCCATTCGAGATGCAAAGAAAGCAGTCATTCGGCTCGACAACCCTGATTGGCTTGAGTGGCAAGTGATTGACGAGGTCGATTGCTTTATGCCACCAGAATGGTGGGAAGGCGACGAATACTGGGAAAATCGGTTTGCCTGGGCTGGCACTCCTTCAAGTTCAAGATTTTAAGGAACATCATGACCAAGACAGATTTAGAGTTCATTCACGACGAAATGGACCGCTTCAAAAAGCAAACAAATCCGATCCTGACCGTTTCGCCAGGTGAACATTTGGACGACCAGGAATCAGCCGTTGTGGAACGGTTTGCACTGGATGTGATCAGAGCCATCAGAGGCTTTCGAGTCTCATCCAGTCGAGTGGTGTTGCCCAAGGTTACAGCAGTGGACGAGTGCTGTGATGAATCAATCCCGTCAGGCCGCTAAAAGAGAGGCTTGGAACTCCGGTGACTGTGGCGGTGACATCTGTGGCGAAGGTTCGTGAGCGCGATCAGTAATGAGCAGATGTCAAACGGGATTCATGGATGGTGATGGTCGCCAAGGATGGCATTTGTCGCGGCTGGGCAATAGCCCTTACCAATAGGGCTTTCGGTAGGTTCGATTCCTACACGCGACTTGTCAGAGGCCGACCGATATCGAGCCTGCTGACAGACTCCTAGTTGGTTGATTCGAGTTTGTTCGTGGGCAATCAGCCTGCCGAACTCACAAGGATACCAGGGGGAGTTGACTGATCATACTCGCGCCGGGAGTTTGACCACTCCCGGCATCAAATCAAACGCATCACGGAGGTTACACATGCTTGTGCTATCACGGAAGGTCAATGAAGTCCTTGTCATTAACTACGGTTCCATTCAATTTAGGGTTTGCGTCACTGAGATCAGGGGCGACAAGGTCAAGATTGGTGTCGAAGCTCCACTTGAAGTCAGAGTGGATCGGCTGGAAGTGTGGGAAGCGAAACAACGGAATAATGGAGTTGTCACCAGTGAATGAATCTGAAATTAATATCGTTGATCCTACGATTATCGCTGGATCATTAAGCGAGCTTGAACAAACAAAGCTGCAACAACTTGAAACCGTCATCAATCGCGGCAAGCAAGCGTTTGTTGAAGTCGGAACAGCCTTGATGGAAATCAGGGTCAAACGGCTTTATCGAGGCGAGTTTGACACTTTCGAGGAATATTGCCAGAGCAAGTGGGGATTTAGTCGAAATTTCGCGCACATGCAGATCCAATCCGCTGCGATTGCTGGAGAACTGTTAACGACCGTTAACATTCCTAACGAGACGACAGCACGAGAGTTCATCTCGGTTTCTGCCGAAGATCGTCCAGCAATAGCCGAGCAAGCCAAGGCGATTGCTGCTGAGCATGGCCGCGACACGATCAACAGTCGCGATGTTAAGGAAGCGAAAGCCAGTTTCAACCAGGCTAAGACTACCCCAACGGAATTAGACTTGAGCGGTCTGACTGAAGATCAGCAACGCCGATTAAGACTGGCGAAAATGGGCTACGGTCAACTAGCGAATCAGCACACAGATTCAGCCTTGATTAAGGTAGCACAGGCGGAGGGTATTTACTGCCGCATTGACCGCAACTCTATATGGGGAAATCCCTTTGTTCTGGACGAAGACGGCGACCGTGAAACCGTTATCGCTAACTACGCTGATTATCTTACGAAAAAGCCTAGTCTGCGAAAACTCACTCACCAATCGCTTCGTGGTCGGATTATGGGCTGTTGGTGCTATCCAGAACCATGCCACGGCCACATCTTGATTAAGGAGTTTGACATATGATATTGGAAGACTGCATTTGTTTTGGACGGACTGTACCAGAAGACTCAAAAAAGTATGGTCGCAAGGTTTGCAGCATCTTTTATTCGCCAGAGTTGCGTGAATTCATCCGTGTTTACCCGCTGATGACAAACAATCCTGTGAGGATGCGTTACAGATGCAATCTAGATCTGATCCGAAATACTTTAGACAGTCGAAAGGAGTCATGGAAACTTCGAGATCCAGAAACTTCGATAACAAATGTCCGCGAATCGCCTAAGTCGCTTCAGGCTGACAAGGAAATATTTCAGATCCTTAAAAAGCATGAAGGCGATTCAATCAAATTGCTCAACCAACAAAAGAAGTCAATCGGGGTGATCAGGGCCGACCTTGTTGGGAAAATACACGTCAACAATGGTGTTATCTCGCAACATCAGCAGGAATTATTTGACGATGTCTACCAAAGCCTTGGATACAAAGCTGATTTTGTACCATACCTTAAGTTCTCGGACACAGGTGGATCACATGAAATTCAGGTTCGTGAATGGGGCGTTTGGGAATACCTGCGAAAAAATCAGCAGGATGCATTAAGCGTTTTCAATGCAATGAGATTGCAGCAGAATCCACACCATTTTTTGATCGTCGGAAATATGCTGAACTTCCGCAATAACTGGCTGGTTGTTGGATGGTTTAAAACACAACCAATAGCCATTCAAGAAACCCTGTTTTCAGGAATTGAACACTTTTCTAGCGAGACCTCGCCCATGAGTTATGCAAAGGTTACATCATGAACATCATCACAAAACCATCCGTCTACCTGGTCGGCAAACAAGAACTCAACAGCCTTGATTGTGCCGAGTTCCTTGAAGCTCACGGAGTCGAACATTGGAACAGCGACACTGACAATGCTAGCGAACATCTTGTGGAGATCGCTGGCCGATTGTGCTACATGAGTTTTGCCAAACCTCGACCAGGTGGGAACAAAGCTTATATCGACCACATCTTGGAAGTGGGCCACGGCTCAGTTCTTGAGCATGCTGTTTACTCGATGATCTTCACTGGCGTCTCACGGTCATTGACTCACGAGCTGGTCAGACATCGTGCTGGGATGAGTTACAGCCAGCTAAGTCAACGATATGTGGACGAGTCGGACTGTGCGTTTGTGCGACCACCAGGCATTAAGCCGGGAAGCACGCCAGAAGCGATCTGGGCTCAGGCCATTGGCCGAGCGCAGGGACATTACGAGGCGCTGTGCGAAACGCTGGAATACAACGACTTTGCCGACATCGACAGCCCGACACTTCGACGCAAGAAATCTCGCGAGGCCGCTCGTGCTGTCCTCCCCAATTGCACTGAAACCAAGATCTTCGTGACAGGTAATGCCAGAGCATGGCGGCACTTCTTGGAATTGCGTGGCTCGATACATGCGGACGCTGAAATTCAACGGCTGGCAATTGCAGTTTTGAACGTGTTGCAGGCTGAATCGCCAAATCTTTTTGGTGATTACACGGTGACTGAAAATGGAATCGAAACGAATTGGAGGAAAGTGTGACAGCTCTTGAGATATTGAAGAACCAGCTTGAGCAGATGGGCGCTGATGGACTGTGTATTCAGGATTGCGGATGTGGATTGGCAGACCTTGCACCATGTGGCGAGTGGATAGGCGAGTGCGTGCCTGCTATGGCGGTTGAGGAAAGGATTCTTGATGTGGGAGAGGAATGCGAGATAATCTACATCCCTCTGGAGTCAGATAATGAATAGCATTTCCTTTACCATCCTAGGCAAGCCATCGCCATCAGGCTCAAAGAAAGCATTTCAGCACAGCAAGACCGGAAGGATTGTTGTGGTTGATACGGCAAAAGGGAAAGCCAAATGGCAAACCCTGTGTAAACGAGCTGCGACCACAGCCGTGAAGGAATCGGGCTGGGGGTGTGCATCAGGGCCAATCAATCTGCAAGTCCTGTTCACGTTTGCGAGACCTAAAGCACATTTCCGGAGTGGCAAGAATTCGGCCATCATGAAGCCGACAGCACCATTCTGGCACACTCAGAAGCCGGATAGAACAAAGCTGTTACGGTGCTTGGAAGATGCTTTTAAGGGTGTGCTCTGGAAGGATGACAGTCAGGTCATTTCGGGAGAGGCTCGCAAATGTTGGGGCGATGAGGATTCCGCTTTTGTCATCGTTGAAACTGTGGAGCAAGCAAATGAAATCCAAGCGAGCTGAGATCAGATACTCGCGAACTGAAATGGAAGTCATGCCACAGCATCAGTTATTGGAGCTGAAGCGAATCGGCACGGAATATGAGCGTATGCACGCGAACGCCATCTTGGATGATCGTTCAAATGGCAACACCAGCAATCACGGATACCCAGCAATCACCGAACTGATGGCCAGTACCAAAGGCCAGCGGTCTGTGATCGGCATTCCAGTGAAGCAGAATCGTTATTTACAAGGATACCACCAGAACAAGAAAGTGAAACATGCTTACAGAGTTTCGCAAATTGACATGGAGAATGATGCATGAGCTGTCCTGATTACTACTTGCTGGCTTCAGGCCGCGAGTTTATCGACTTTGCCAACAACGAGCTTTCAGCCTGGTTGAAACCGCGAGTGAGCCATGAAGTTTATCATTGCATCATTTCTGCGATGGAACATCGGTTTAGATGCGGGAATAAAGAGGGTGAATCCGAGACAGATAAGGCAGCGGAATGGTTCTGGATTACACTGGCATTTCGGACCCACGAAGGCACTGAAGGCAATCTACCTTATGTTATGCATGATGTTATGCCTGTAGTGCTTCGGATGGTGGATGTCGAACGAGAATTGAAAGACAAGAAAGGCAAATCAAAATGATCGAACAAAGATGGTGCACGACAGATGGCACAAGCTGGACGCTATCTTACGGGAAGTATTGGGCGCATATTGACTTGTCTTTTGACAACATCAGATATTTTGCAAGCATTGGAAGTCGGAAATACATGCCGGAAGAAATGTCTTTAGAGGAGTTGACTCAAGACTACTGGAGTGATCAATTTGACTGTCTAAAGAAAGCCAAAGCAGCCTGTATTCAGCATATCACCGAAGCGATTGACGAGGTTACCAACAGCTTACTGGTATCACCATACGAAGGCATTTTTGATAGGGAAAACTATGATGATCAATCTTGATGATATTGCAGCTCTCACAGACAGCGAAGGCAAGGCAGTTGCTCTGAGCCTTTGGAATCGTTTGCAGATCGTGGACAAGGCGTTTCGGATGATGGCGGCTGAGTTTGATTACTCTGGCCTGAAGGGCGACCGGATGTATCGAGCCTACATCGAGTTTGCGGAAGGTCAGCCACGCACTGAGACGCATGATGAGATTGTTACCAGATTAGAGGCAAGAGGTACAAAATCTTGAGCACCCTATTGACGGTCGGTACCTCTTGTGATTATCGTCAAGATATGAATGAACCATTAGGTTCAGACTCGATCGCTCCCACGGATGGGGAAATCGACCAGAATATCACAAGGCGACTTATCCGTTCTATCCACGGCGTACAACCTGTTTTGATAGGTGTGGACGCATCTGGTTGGACGGAAGGTACGCCGAATCAACCCTGTCCTCATTGTGTTGATGGGCGGAAGGTTGAGCAGCACCGTTACGCGATTTGCTTATCCTGCACCAGAGCCAGTAAACAACTGGATCAGGCGATCAAACGAGCCATGACAGAACAAACGGAACTCATGGCTTTTTGGGCCAAGTTCCGGAACATTGCGATCAAGCAACGCGCTTTGATGCAGCGGCTGCGGCGGAAGGGTCTGATTGACAAGCCTGGACGGGGGAATCATGGCGCTAGGCCACCGGGATATGAAGCAGTCGAATGAGTAACCTGAGAACAGGTGGATAACAGGTGCTACATGAGCAAATTCCCAAACCCATCTACTCAGTTTAAGCCGGGCACCTCTGGCAACCGTGGTGGTCGGCCTAAGAAACACTCTATGCAGGCTGCGCTTGGGCAATTGCTGGACGCGAATCCTGAAATCTTGCGATCGCTGATCGACAAAGGAATTCAAGAAGCGATCAATGGCGATTTCCGTTACTGGAAAGAGATTTACGATCGGCTTGATGGCAAGGTTGCCAGCAGCATCGAAATCTCTGACAAGCCCCAAGTGGACTGGGCGGCCATAGACAATGAGTGCGACACCCCACCACGACAGGCAGTTGATCCCAAAGGGGCTAAACCGGTTCCTGCAAGCCGCAAAGCCGAATCACCAGTGGTCGCCAGAACACTTGGCGGAATGCCGCCGGGCGCTGGACAAGGTGACGACCGGTGATGTCAAACGGTTGATGCTGTTCCTACCACCCAGGCACGGCAAGAGCGAGCTGGCAACGATTCACTATGCGGCTTATAGATTATTGGTGGATCAAGGTTTACGGATAATTATTGGGGCTTATAACCACTCGCTGGCCTGCACCTTTAGCCGGCAAACGCGACGCATCGCCAAAGAGTTTGGCTTTAACTTTTCCGACGACCAGAATAAACAAAATCAGTGGTCGTCTGAATACGGTGGCGGGCTTTATGCGGTCGGTGTCGGCTCTGGTGTCACTGGATATGGTGCCGACCTGGTCATCATTGATGACCCGGTGAAGTCACGAGCTGAGGCTGAATCACCAACATACCGTGCCAGGGTGATGGACTGGTATCAAAACGACCTCTACACAAGACTGCATCCTGGTGCTGCCATCGTCCTGATTATGACCAGATGGCACAGCCTTGACTTGGCTGGTCAGCTATTAGAACAGGCCAATGAAGGTGGCGAACAGTGGGATGTGGTGAGCCTGCCTGCCATCGCTGAGGAAGATGACCTGATTGGCCGTCAGCCTGGTGAGGCGCTTTGGCCAGAACGATACAGTGTGGAAGACTTCGACCGGATCAAAAAGACCGTCGGCTCTTATGCCTTTTCGGCACTGTATCAACAGACACCAACGCCCCGTGATGGAGGCTTTTTCAAGCCTGAATGGTTCAAGATCGTCGAGCCTGGTCCGATCCCACCCAACTCCAACTCATGCCGAGCATGGGACACAGCCGCCACGGTCGGTGGTGGTGATTACACTGCCGGTGTGTGGATGTGCAGGACCGGCGATACTTACAGGGTTAAGCACGTTTCGCGTGGCCAATGGTCACCGGCTACACGTCGAACAATCCAACGCCAGATTGCCGAGACTGACGGGCGCGAAACTATTGTTCACCTGGCACAAGATCCCGGGTCCGCTGGTGTGGATCAGGTCCAGCATGACACTCGTAACCTGATCGGTTATGGCGTGATCAGCAAACGACCAACAGGCTCCAAGGAAGTGCGGGCGATGCCGATGGCCGCTGCTTTTGAATCTGGTTCGATCGAGCTGGAAAAGGGCGACTGGAACCGTGACTTCATTGACGAGCTGTGCTCATTCCCGACCGGCAAACATGATGACCAAGTTGATGCTGCTGCTGATGCGTTCAACTATCTAAGCTCAATCCAGCCCTTCAGATACGTCTCCTAGAAACTATGCCAACACTATTTGAAAACTTCCGCAGCCGGTTCACAAAGTCAGTGCGTGAAGGCGTCACAGCCAACACGGCTGACATTGCCGCGACTTCATGGACTGTGGACATGATGACCGGCCTGTCGAACGACTACATGACATTGGCTCGCCCTTACAACCAAGTGTCTGTGGTTCAAGCTGCGATTCAGTCTATGAAACGCAACGCAACCAAGGCCATCATGCAGGTGGGCCGATGGGATGAGGATGGCGGGTTTACGCCGGTCTATCACCCTTTGCAATCACTCTGGCAACGTCCAAGCCCAGGCGAATCAGATGCGACCGTTCTGGAGCACCTATACGCAAGTTTGTGCGAATCTGGGAACGCGTATGTTCAGGTGATTATGAACACGGCAGGCAATGCAGTGACCGAGCTGATGCCGATCCCAGTGTTTTGGATACTCAGGCCGATCATGGGCGAAAGCGTTAATGAGGTCATCGAATATCCAGTGATGGGCAGTGATTGGGGTCGATCGTACAACTATTCTGTTCCTGCTGAATTGATGATCGCATTTCGTAACGGGCGATCCATTTACGCTGCCAGTCGAGGCGTTTCAACGCTTGATTCTGTTGTGGCCGAAATGGCGCTGGTCAAGATCATTGGCCAGTACGAGACAACCGTTCTCAGCCGGTCAGGTGTGCCATCACTGATCGTCAGCCTTAAAACACTGGGCAATCTCAGTGACGCTCAATTGTCGCAAGTCCAAGCCGACCTGGCACGAGCGGTGAGTGGTAAAGCTGTGGGCCGACCATTTGTCGGGACCAGCGAAATGGACATCAAGTCACCGGGCTTTTCGCCTAAAGATTTATCTGTCAGCGAGATGGCCGACCTTGCAACCGCTCGAATCTGCGGTGTCCTTGGATGGGCGCCCATGTCGCTCAAACAGCCTGACACTGGGAAGACATACAGCAACCTGGTTGAGGCCAACAAGGCATCGTGGCGCGATGCTGTGATTCCGTTCCTCGACTTGGTAGCCGGTGAGCTGACCAGGCTGGTTCAAACTTTGCCGATCGCCTGTAAAGGCATGACTTCGCAGCCTGATCCATCGCTGTGTGTGCGGTTTGACACATCGCAGATTGAAGAGCTGTCTGTGGACCGCAAGGCGCTGATGGACATCGCCACGGCAGGTGTTACTTCAGGAATATTCACCGTAGACGAAGCTCGTGCAACTCTGGGCTTGGGTGCGATGGACGAGGGTTTAGAGGTTGAGGCACAGGAGCCTGAAGAACCTACAACGGATCCTGTTGTTGATCCTGAGATGGAGGCTGAATAAATGGCTGGATCATACAACCTAGAAATCGAAGCGGGCGCTTCATTCAACCGAACGCTCACTTGGACATCCAATGGTACTCCTGTGAACCTGACCGGAAGCAGTGCCAGAATGATGGCTCGCACATCTTACAGCAACTCCAACACCACATTGAGCCTGACCACACCATCGGCCTGTTTGTCGATCAGCAATGCGACTGGCGGAGTGATCTCCATCGCTTTGGATGCTGCCACGACTGCCAACCTGGTTGATGGTGTTTATGACCTCGAAATCGTGACCGGAAGTGTCGTGCAAAGACTCGTCTCAGGGACTTTGACTGTATCACCGGAGGTGACACGTGGCTGATACAGTTGTAATCACAGGCGAGAAAACTGTCACTGTTGTTACAGTGGGCGTTCAGGGTCCAGCCGGAGTATCGGCAAATCTGGTTCCAGCTACAAACACCACGCTTGGTGGGATCATCGTTGGGGCAAACCTGTCGATCACGGGGAATGGGGTGCTGTCGGTAGCCGACAAGTTTCAGCCAAAACTTGCGAACACGACATATGGCTTGACTGACACAGGCATACCTTACAGCCCCGGATACACGAATTACTACGTCAAGGGCGAGTATGTCACTAGCGGTCTAAGCAAGTACTACATAGGTTTGCGTGGTCAAAAAGAATTAAACACTGGTGCGTATTTTGATCCTGACAATTATGCAATGGGTGGTTACCTTTATAACGCAAACGGAAGTCTTCAATCGGCTACGAGCGTTGAAACTGATGGGCAAAGCCTTTCTTTGGTGTCGTCAAACACCCAAGGGTTTTCTACAGTAGTGTCGCAACCTGGGATTGCCGCCATAGTAGCAAGTAACGCAACATCCCAAAGCATTATTAGTTTGGGTGACGGAGTTATCTCTGGTCAGGCTGGAACTGGTTTTTTTGAGTTACGTGGAAACCAAGGCGGCACAGGCGATAATGGTCAAAATTACCGATTGGCTTTTGGGCCTGATTCTAGTTACTATCGTGGGATCATCTTTCAACAAGTTTCGTGGAAATCCACAATCGGATTTAACTATTATGACACGGTTTCTGGTGTGGGTTACGTAATGACCAACGGATTGAGCTTTGATAACACGCCAAGTCTGGGAGGTTTCTTTTCAAGTACTGGGACTTCGACTTCCTTTAGGCACACGGTTGATGCCGTTATTTCAGGAGTGAGAACTGGCACAGAGATCAGGGCATCGCGCAATAAAGCCGAACTATTTTTCTTAAATACGACCCCTGTTTACACATCCAACTCGATTTTGACGCAAGGCTACGCAGACACTCGTTACCTCACATCCGCAAACCTGACCTATGCCAATATCACAGAAAAGCCCACAACGCTGGCTGGATATGGAATAACAGATGGTTTGACAGCGTCTAACCTTACGGCATATTTGACATCTTCAGCAGCAGCGTTGACATATTTGCCATCGGCCAATTTTACATACGCCAATATCACAGGCTCGCCAGACCTAGCAGCATATGTCAAAAAGACGCAGAACACAACGCAGACGATTGCCTCAACAGCCTCTGTGGGTGCTGACAGCAGCACGTTGACCTTAAATTCGTCCTCCTATGTCATGACGGTCAATACCCTTGCAGGAACAAGCACCCTTACCGTAAGTCCGACAACGGCAACTTTGGTTCTGGCGGGTGGTGGAAGCTGGTCTGCAAACAGCATTTTGACGCTGGGTTATGCCGATGGGCGATATTTAACCTCTGCAAACTTGACCTATGCGAATATCACTGGCAAACCAACTCTTGCCAACGTGGCGACATCTGGAAATTATACCGACCTGACAGGCACGCCAAACCTGACGGTTTATTTGACAACAGCTAACGCCACGGCAACCTATCTTCCATCGGCTAACTTTACCTACGCGAATCTCACAGGCACGCCAAACTTAACGGTTTATCTGACCACAGCAAACGCATCCACGACTTATCAGCTATTAGGCAACTATGCAACGACATCCTGCCTGACGTTCAGCAATATTACTGGAAAGCCAACAACGCTGTCAGGCTATGGCATCACGGACGGCTACAGCACAAGCAACCCGTCAGGCTTCATCACTGCTGGCGCAAACAGCTTTACTGGCACGCAGAACCTTCAAGACAACGAGCTGATCCGAGCCAAGATCAGGGACTATTCCGAAACAGTCTCCAGCCCAACGATCTCATCCGGCACGCTGACATTAAACCTTGAAACGTCAAACATCTTCACGGTCAGCCTCAACGCAGCCATCACAAGCATAACGATCAGCAACCCTCCTGCAAGCGGTTCTGGTGGGTCATTTACGCTGATCTTTACCGCTGACGGAACAGCACGGGCAGTCACTTGGCCAGCATCCATCAAATGGGCTGGTGGAACTGCTCCAACGATCACATCGACTTCAGGCAAGGTGGATTCTTTCGCATTTTTTACCAGCGATGGTGGAACCAATTGGCAAGGCTACGTTGGAGGTCAAAACTTCTAATGCTTGCAAATATAATCCGCAATAGCAAAAAGACTGTCGCTGGTGGTGGTGGAGGTATCGTTACAGGTGCTGCCCTCTGGCTGGATGCATCGCAGCAAAACACGCTGTTTACGGACGCTGGAACAACACCAGTCACAACTTCAGGGCAGAGCGTCTATCAATGGAACGATCTGTCCGGCAACAACAGGCACGCAATTCAGGCAACATCAGGCAACAGGCCAACGTGGGTTCCTCCTGCTAGCGGGCAGAATGGGTTGGGAGCGATTTCGTTTGATGGCGTGAACGACTCGCTTTCTGGCGATTTCGGAACTACGTCTATCATGAACAGCACTTTTACTTTGCACGGCGTGTTTCAGTGGACAAGCAACACAAATACGGCTCCTGTTTTCTTCTACTCTGGCGACAGAACAACATCAAAAGATCGGATTCTCTGGTATTACACCGGCAACGGGAGATTCGACCAGTACGGATCTGGGATCTTAGGTGCGGCCATGACTTCAAATACATGGTACAGATTCTCGTTGACTAAAAACTCTCTTACAAGCGTTACGCTTGAAATAAATGGCACGTCTGTAACCGGTACAGTCGGAAACGCAAACATAACATCGACAATTTATCAGCTTGCATCAATTAAGGCTGAAACAGCAGGATACGCTCAAATGAAATGGGCTGAACTCGTTTTGTATCCATCGACCCAGTCTTCCGGCGACAAAACGTCGGTCGTAAACTACCTTCAATCCAAATGGGGGACCCCATAATGCAGTATTGCCATGTCAGTCCAAACGGTCAGATATCAGGCCCACAGTGGCTACCACAGTCCTTCACGACTGTCAGCAATTTCAACGCTCTCGACGATGCATCCTTAGCCACATACGGCTATTACCCATACATTCCATCGCCAATCCCAGCGTACAACCCTGCCACACAGCGACTTGAGCAGCATTTTGCAGTCAACGGCTTTACCGTGACCGACATCTATATTGTCGTGGATTTGACAGCAGAGGAACAGCAAGCATACGTCATCCAACGACTCACCGAGATCGGCAACGGAATCGGCTCATTTCTCGATCAAGCAGTAAGCGTAAAGCAATATGACAGTATCTTGTCAGCCACAAGCTGGACGCTGAGCAACATCACGACCTATAAGGCCGAGGGTGAAGCAGCGTTAGCCTATCGCGACTCCATCTGGAGCTTGTTTTACAACATGGTTCAGGCTGTCCAAGCGGGTACTCAAGCTGTACCAACAGTGGGCGAGTTCTTTGCATCCCTGCCACCGCTCTGGCCTATCAACAACGGCAACGAAACAGCTAACGGAACAGCTAACGGGCCAATCTAATGACGTTCAGCACTGCCGCCAAGAACTTTGTCGTGTTGATCACAGTTGCAATCGTGCTGCTGATTGTCGATCTGGTCAAGTGGCAAAGCGGCGGAGTGACATGGTCGGAAAGTATCTGGGAAGTCAACCAGCACTCTCTAGGCTTTGCACTCGGCATTGGAGTCGTTTTAGGCCACTGTTTCACCGTTCCAAGAGGACTCAGCAAATGACTGGTAGAGAATTTCTTGACTGGATGATAGGCAGACAGAAGCCATCGCCTGAAGAAATGGCAAAACGAGCTGCACGGCAAAATGCAATCGAGCGATATAACTTGGACTCCAAGCGGCACGCCCAATTAATCACTCAGCTCGTCAATGCCCCTGCTCCAGTGTTTCAAAACTATCTTGACGACCCAAATTACAAGTGGAACCCATCGGTCATCCCAGTGCCACCCAAACCGAGGCCAATCTAATGCCAGAGCCAGTCGTCAACTACACTTACGCAGCACGATTAGAACGAATCATCGACGGTGATACGGCTGTCCTGCTAATCGACCTCGGCTTTGACGTTGCGACTACTCAGCATGTGAGATTTAAGGGCTATAACGCTCCTGAAATGCACAAAGCTCACGTAGCAGACGGCATACGAGCAAAAGCTGAACTGGAATCGCTTCTGGCTGGCAAACAACTGGTGATCACAACGACTCAAGACTTCCAGCAGACCTTTGCCAGATACTTGGCTGATGTTTATGTGATCCACCAGACAGGGATTGAGTCGGTATCAGAACATATGATTCAGGCTGGTTTCAACGTACCACAAGGGAACTGATATGCAACCGAACTGGATTGGCCAAATCAACTCGATGCAAGCCAGAGCGATCATCATCCGCATGGCTCTGGTAGGTGCGGTTTCCGCACTGGGAGTGCTTAGTCAAAACCTTGACTCCATCGTTGCAACGACCAGCCCCTTAGGCATGGCTTTGGCGTTTGGGATTGCCCAGGCGATCTACTACCTGAATTCTGGCCAAACGCCACCAGCTCCAAAGGGTTGATCTAAATGCGAATCGAGGAAATTGTGAATCCAGATTATGGATGGATCGTTCCTGTGGCTCAAATCGTCACAGATAAAGCGGTTCAAGGCAGTTCTGTCGATCCGTCAATTCCGCAAACCATGTACGCATTGGCCGCAATCATCTACGCAATCGCAGCTTATCGTAGGTCTTTAAGAGACCCAAAAAAGTGAGCAGTCTCCCCGCCTACCGTCTCACCGTCGTGAGGACAGGCGAGACGGTTACCATTTTGCTGGTGTCAGCAAAATGGTTGACAAATGTTCCCGAAATCTGTTTCGGGAACATACCCTAAACCCAAGAGAGGTAAGGTGATCTTTGTTCGCAGAGTTCATGATCTACGCAGCTCAATCCTGTCAGTCCGGCCAGTGTCCAAAGCAGACAGTGACCACAACGACCACCAAAACCGTGGCCGTCACAGAATCGCCAAAAACGGCCCCTGTGATCTTCTTCGCCCCTGAACGGCCAAAGAGACGACTGGCACTACCACGGCTCTTCCAAGAGCCAAAAGTGTTCATCTGTGTGAATGGTGCGTGCAAATGATCAGCAAGATCATTATCCGATTGCTGACACCGATCATCGTTGAGGTCATCCGCGAGATGCTCTCCAGGCTGGCCAACGGTGAGCTGGTGAGCATCGACGAATCCAGCGTCAAGTTGGCCATGAATCAGCGTGAAGACTCGATTCAGGCACAGCTCAAATCTGTTCAATGGGAGGTTGGCCTGTGATCGGACTTCTGATCGCAGTTCTGCTTGCTCAACAACCTGTTCCCTCGACTCTGGTTCCCCCAGCAGTCGAGGAACGGGTGGTGTTTAGTCATGGTGGATTTACCTACTTTGTGGGCAAGTCCAGTGGAAGCGTTATCGCCATAGAACAGGGTGGTGTTCGACCAGTTCCGCCACCAGTTCCAGACGAGGACGAAAAGCCTCAGCCGGTGGCTGGCATCAAGTGGTTTTCGGTTGTTGTGGATGAATCCAAACCGGAGCAGCAAGCATGGCGTACCGATCCAGAGATCCGCAAGTTACTGGAAAGTCGTGGGATTCAGTACAGATCGTACATCGCAGGGGAAGTGGACATAGATCGACTAGGGTTTCAAACCACCGTTGGGCAGATCGGTTTACCGGCCGTAATCTTACAGGATCAAAACGGAAAAATCGTCAAGTCTACGAGTCCCAAGACCAAGGATGACATCTTGAAGCTCGTGGAGGTGATCAAGTGATTGAACTTCAGTCGTGGGTCACTCCAGACGGCGAAACGAGATACTTGGGCAACCATGAATCCACTCTCAAGCTCGCCACGGGCAAGCAACTTCCCGACATTCCCGAAAGTGAGTGGCGAGAATTTGACCTGAGAACAGACGAAAAGTATCCGGTCAAGATTAAAGACCAGAACGGCAAAGGGGCGTGCAATGGCCATGCAGCGGCATCCAGCTTGGAAATCGGTCGTTACATTGCTGGTGCTCCTTATGTCGCTCTCAGCCCTTGGCTTGTGTATGCTGACCTCTGCAATGGTTGGGATGTTGGATCTAATATTGCAGCGGCTCTCGTCTACCTTGAAAACAAGGGTACATGCACTGAATCTCTCGTGCAATATGGCGTTATTAATCCTTCAAAGATCTCTGCAACCGCCAGAAACGATGCCAAACGATTTAAGATCGAAATCGGATATCGGCTGAACACGTTTCGTGACCTGTGCATTGCATCACAATTGCGAATGCCATTTAACTTCTCAGTCCCAGTGAATTCCGGTTTTAACACGCTCGATAAATACGACCGACCACAGAACCGCTCAGGAACGCACAACCACGCTGTCACGGGCGGTGTGTTTATGAAACGGTTGCCAAACGGTGAGTGGGTGATTGGAATGCCGAACTCATGGGGAGTGAGCTGGGGCCGTCAGGGTTATTGCTCTATTGGCGAACGGAACGTTCAGGGCAATGGCTGGGATGCTTATTGTGTCGCGGCTACCGTGAATGACCCAAACAATTTACCTCCAGTGCTTGCATAAATCGCACATTGAAACGCAAAACACCTAAGAGCAGGCTCAATGCCATGCCAACCGGCACGGAGTTGGAGCGTATTGCCCGCCGGATCCTCACGGAGCTGGGCAACAACGTGGCAAAACCGTGGCTCGCGATTTACGACAGGAAAAAGGAAGCCGATCCTTTTACGGCTCCTATTGATATGGCCGCCCAATTTATCCCAGTGATTGAGGCATGGATTGACGAATCTGGCCGGTCGTTTCTGGTGTCTCTTGGCCAACAGGATGCGGATCAATGGTTGGTTCGTGCACCAGAAGTGATTGAGGCCGCACGCAATGCCACGCTGGATCTCTGCCAAGAGACAATCGAGCAGTTCACTCAGGATACGCTCAGGACTTTGGAAGGTATGCGGGCTGATATCGCAGCATCTATTGAGGCGGGCGAAACGGCTGGAGAATTAACCAACCGAATCAGCACATGGATCAAGGACAACGCTCGATGGCGAGCACGGCGCATTGCAATCACCGAATCAGCCAGGGCGTATAACACAGGCCTGACAAGTGCTGCTGAGGGGCTGGACTTTATCACCGGTTGGGAACTGCTGCTGTCCGGTGATGCCTGCCCGATGTGTCAAATGATATTCAGGTTATGTCCGGTCATTCCCAAGGGCGGAACCTTTGGCACGAACGGTAAGAATAAGACATACAAAGACCTTAAATTTCCACCATTTCACCCTGGTTGCCGGTGTTCTCTCTTGGAAGTCTTTGAAGACGAGATGCCCAAGGGATTAAAACCACCTGTCAGACCGGGTGAGAACGGATACCTACAGCCTTCAGACATCGACTTTGCTGCGGCTGAAGAGGCTGGATATCAATCGGTTGCAGTTGGGAACGCCAAATCATTTACAAAAACAGGCCGGATATTGGAGGCTGATGATGATCACTAAATCGACTGATTCCGGCATCACAAAAAGCGATACAGGCGGATTTGTGGGCTATGCTGCCCGCTTCCTGAACATCGACCGCCAAGGCGATATCATTTTGCCGGGCGCATTCCAGAAGTCAATTCAAGACTTTATGGACTCAGGTGGCTTGGTCCTGTCTGACCACGAAAACAAAACATCCGCCGTGATCGGCACGCTGAATGATGCGACCGAAGACCGATCTGGTTTAAAAGTGGATGTCACATTTTCCGCCACAAAAGCCGGTCAGGATATCCGCACTTTGCTCCGCGAAAAAGCGGTTCGCAAGATGTCGATTTCATTTCTGGCAAGACAACCGGAACGATTGAGCAAAAAGCAAGTCTCAGAACTTTGGGACCGGTATGGATACAAACCAAACGCAAGTCAAATCAGGCTCTCTGAAAAGGGTGCAAACCTGATCAAAGAAGTATCGGAGATTATTGAAGTCTCAGTGGTGCCGATCCCGGCCAACTCAGACGCCTCGATTATCAGTGTCAAAGCACACTCCGACGATGAAACACCGACCCCGGTGGTGGATGCCAAGCACCTGGCGAAATTGTTTCGCCAGGCGGAATTGGCTGATTCGATATTGACCGCCGCCAAGCGGTAAACGAAAGGTTCTTAAGATGAGTATTGCAAACGAAATCCGCTCTGCGGCATCCATTGCCGAAGACCGCATCGCACTCGCTTCCAGCGTGATTGCCCTGCGTGATGAAATTCTTGCGGCTCCGGACGATGTTCGCGCCGAAAAGTCTGCCGACCTGCAAGCCGCCAACGATCGGCTTGAAGCCTGTGACAAGGAATACTATCTGGTCAAGGCTGTTGAAAACGCCAACGCGATGATCGAAAGCCTGTCGGCCAAGCCACAGCGCCCACAGCAAACCTACAAAGCTGCCACAATCGACCGTCGCAGTGGCCAGGTGATTGACGGTGGCGACCTTGCCAGCCTGACAGACGCTGAAGCCGTTTCGTCTCGCGACTATAGCAAGGCGTTTGAAGGGCTTCTGGAAGCCCGTGGTAACGTCGATCGCGTGACGAGCCGCAATCATCGCGACATGCTCGAAAGATACGGTAAAGGTGGTGACAGAAACCTTGGCTGGAATGAATTCTTCATTCCGTTCTCGAAAGCCATGACGCTGGCTTCATCCACCAACGGATCCAATGCTGTTGCTCCTGACTTCAGATTTGACTTGATCACGCAACGCTCGGTCACGCCGAAGGCATTGCAACTCTGTCGCGTTATCACAACAAATGTCTCTCAGGTGACATTTCCGAAGAATACCGACACCAACACAGACAGTGGTCGTGTCGGTATCATTGGTACCAACAACCGACCAGTTAAAGGTGAATCGCCAACAGCCACAGCGATCGACACCGGTCCGTTCTCTCAGCTCACCGTTACGGCTAAGACCGGTACGATGGTCCAAGACATTTCGGCTGACTTCTTCCAAGATGCGCCGGGAATGTCCAGCTACCTGCAACAAGAGTCGAGCAAATTGTTTGCAAACCGAATCGACAAAGAAGTCTTTTCGGCGACCACTCTTTCTGACTCACTGGAAGCCATTCTGGCCAACACCGGGATCGGCACACAGCTTTCAGGCACATCGGCAAGCCTTGGTGTGGATAACGCCAAGATTTACGACAACCTGTCTGACCTGTTTTTCTCCTTCAAGGAATCCTACAGCTCCAATCTGTCTTGGATCATGAATCGTTCGACGCATGGCAAGCTCTACAAAGTCAAGGATTCCCAAGGAATTCCACTGCTTTCAGGCTTCCAACAAGGCACGTTCGCAAATTCTCCAAGCTATCAAATGTTTGGAGTTCCGGTGAATTATGTCGAGTACATGCCAGCCTCTGGCGCAGCTGCTGCCCGCTCGATTCTGATTGGTGACTTTCAGGAATACTACCTGCTCGTTCGCCAAGGCTTCACGGTCATCATTGATGATATGTCGAAGCAAGGTGATAACCTCATCCGGCTAAATTACAAGTACCGCATCGGCGGCGCTGTTCGCGATGCCAACGCATTTGCCAGCATCAAAGAAGCTGTTTCCTGAGTTTGGTTTTGTTGGTCAGCCCGGCGGGTCTCTCCCTGCCCGCCGGGTCTCATTTTAACTTGAGGTAAAACAATGGCCGCTTACATATCGCAATCTGAAGCAACCACTTATACGGATGTCATCGGCACTTGGTCCGCTGCCTCTGCCGTGGCCTACCTGTCGGCAGCATCGTCATTGATAGACCAGTATTGTGCTCGCACTTTCCTGCCTGCTGACCTGACTGCCGATGTGAAATTGGCAATCGCATTGACGGCTGTGCACTTAAAAAACAATGGTCAGAATCCCGGTGTCATTACCAGCGAACGCATTGGCGATTATTCTGCGACTTATCAGATGGCGACTACTGGTGGCGGTTTACCTGCGATGGCCATCCAGATTTTACAACCCTACCGGGTCATGGTGATTGGATGATTAACGCGACATTTAAACTTGATTGGCAGGGTGGTGCATTTGCATCCCGATTACAGGGCGAACTGAAGCAGGCTGTTCAGAAGTCAGCCAGGCTTGTGCGGAGAGCGGCTGTCGATCTATTGAACGTGACTGGCAAGGCAGCGACACGCGATTTGAATCGCTCGTCAAGCAAGGCTTTCAAGGGTTTAAACAAGACCCAAAAGAACGCTCTGATATTCTCAAACGGAATGGCCAAAATCAAGGGTCTGAAAACGATCAAAAGCGTAAAAACCGGTGCGTCACTCACAATGGGCGGTTCTCACAATGGAGTCAAAGGGATTTACTGGTACGGTTCACCGCTCAATCGGTGGGTGAGTTCTTCTCCTGCTGGATCACCACCGCACAAGCAGAGTGGAAATCTTCAGAAGATTAACGTCGAATACAGTCAAGGTGATTACAAGGCTAGGATTGGTCCACAACAAGGTTTGAAGTACGCCAGAATCCAAGAACTTGGCGGCAAGGGATTAATCCGACTTCCACCACGTCCGTACATGCGACCGGCGTTTGAGTCTCAGCAACAGGCAATCATGTTCCAATTTGCCCTGGCACTTCAGAGGGCTGCGAAATAATGTTAACGCCTCATGTCATCAACTACTACACAGCCACCGAAACCGTTTCTGGAACGCTTGGAGGGATCAACCGGACCTATCCTGCTACCGGTGTTGCGATGTCCGCGTTTGTGCAATTTCGGACCGATTCCATTGCGATCGTAAATCAGACGGAAGGCAACAACGTGGTGGTTTCAATTTACGTCAACGGTTTATTCGCTGCCAAGGCTTATGACCGGATCAACTACAACGGAGTCTGGTACGAAGTTATGGCTGTGGTGCTCGGCAATGGGCCGCGTGGTACTCAGTACACTCGCTTAAGTGTGGGAGAAAATAAGCAGATATGAATATCTTAAACACAATTCAGGCCATCCGTGTTAAATGGTCGGCAACATTCCCTGACTTTCCCCTGTCGTTTCAACTGGCTCAGGCGACTGCCAAGCCGCCTTATGCTGTACTGAGGTTTTCCCGAATCACGCCAAACGAACCCACCACAACATATCGTGACTGGGAAACAACCGGCACGTTTTACCTGTTCGATGTTTCCGACACTGCAATCATTGCCAAGGCTCAAACGCTTTCAGATGCCTTTGATCGTGGCGTGATCACAGGCGTAGATTCATCGCTGGTGCAATCGGTCGAAATTGATGTCAATTACACCGATCAAGGCGCATTGTGGTCCGCCACCGTGCCTGTAGAGTTCCGTTGGACTACCTGACTTCCTTACGATTGAAAGGGCTTAAACCATGCCATCCACTCCCAAAACCACGTTCTATTCCACCACCGTCACATTCGGTGGGTCGTCAATTGCAGCCGCCTCGGCAAGCTACACAGACTCGATTGAATTGGCTGACACTACGACCACTGCTGATGGTGGATACAAGTCGGTCACGCCAACGCTAAAAGATAGGAAGGCCACCGTTACAACTTATGTTGGATCGGCAAACAGCACACTACCAACCATCGGGGCCAACGGCTCGCTTTCGTGGACGGGTGGTGGTGCGGCTTTCCCCGCTTATGTGGCAGACGTTTCATTTGGCCAGGCACAGGTCAACGGGGCCATTCCTGTAACGATTACTTTTCAAGGTAACGGGAATTAATCCGTGGCTAATCCTGCAAAGATCGCGAATCCTGTCCTCACTCGCGATTTTAATGGCACACCTTACAGGGTGGGGAAACTCACCCTGGGTGCCGCCCTTGAAATCGAGTCGTATTTATCCGAACTGAAAACGCCGTACGAAATCTTGCAAGATTCCAAGGCGTTGGAACAGATCGGCAAGGAACTGGCTGATCAGCTTGTTTCCAAGGCACTTCAAGAGACTCACTTCTGGCCACCGGACGCAATCACCGCACTGTGTACCCAGAAGTTCTTGGTGAAAGCCGATTTCGGGATTGCATTTCTGTCGGCGGTATTGCGGCACTATAACCCGCACTTGCAACCGGATGAAATCTTGGTGATTGCCAAGAACGCCACCACGACCGATGTAGTCGAGATGCAATTGATTGCATTTGGGGCGAATGAAACCGACCCAAAAGACGGGAACGCCGCAGGTCAGCCGACGATGGCGGACCTCGCGAGCGAACCGATTGGAGTCGCATCGTCGCCTACATGATGAGCGAGATGCACGTTGGTTACAAAGACTTGATGGATATGCCTGTGACGGCACTGTTTGAGATCATGGACGGTGCATCACGCAATCGAGGGGATTGATATGAGTACGAGCGTTGGAAATCTCTCGGTTGAACTTGGGATATCGGATGACCAGCTCAGGGCCGGGCTTGCACAAGCTGTGGTGCAGGCTCAGCAGGCTGGCCAGAAGATGCAGGCAGCACTGAATAAATCAACGGCTGGCCCGGCGATGGACGAGGCGCAAAAGCACCGTAACATGGCACTTCTGCAAGCCTCACGCGGTGTTCAGGACTTTCAGGCCGGTGGTTTGATGGGCGTAGTGAATAACGTGGAAGGTGTTAGTATGTCCATTGCCCGTGCAATGGGCAAATCAACAGATGCTGCCGCTGCCCTGGCCGGCAAGATGACTTTGATTGCCGTGGCTGTCCAAGTGGGGCTGCCACTGGTTAAGAGCTTGGCAGACTCCGTTTCCGCCAGCCTCGGACTGGTCAGCACAAACGCTGAAAAAGCCGCAAATTCCGTCAAAGGGATGATGGGTGGTGGTGGTCGTTCGGCGGCAATGGCTGAAGGTCGAAAAGCCGACGCGGAATTCCTGACTACTCGCACCCAGTCGAGCAATATCACCTCTGAATCGAGTTTAAACGCTCTTTCACGCTATTTTGGAATGGCGGCAACCGAGTCCGAAGCGGCTTCGATTAACATGAAAAAAGCTACGGCCGCAACTGCAGCCATGTCGGAATCATTTGAAATGGGTGCCAAGGCCGCGAAAGAGATGCGTTGGCTCCAAAGAGGCTCCACGGCTGAAAACGATAAAACAACCGGACGCATGGAAGCGGAGTCAGTCAACAAAAAAGTCTATCAAGCCGCCGTAGATAAATATGGTGGTGGCGACAATCTGCGAACCAAAATCGAAACCGAAGGTCGCAAGGCGGGCATGACCAAGACCCAGTCGCGTGAACTTTACGGAGGTTTTAGCGAAGGCGACGCGGCAGCCACAAAGAAGGTTGAAGGGATGCTGAATCTGAAGGATGAACGCACCAAGGCGATGGCCGATGATTACGAGCGAGCCACGGGATCGGCTCAGGAACTGCTAAGAATCGAAAAGGATCGGGCCAGCACAGAAAACAAAAAAATGGTCGAAGAGTACGACGCAATGGTTGCCACGGAGCTAGAGCGGCAATCGTTGGAAAAGGATAAAGGCAAAGCTCAGGAAAGGCTTGATCAACTCACAGCCCAGCGAGCCAGAACCGAAGTCGTTGGATCATCGGACGTATTCAACCGCAACTTGAACGCCGGAACTGGTGACGATCCGACCGTGAAAGCGATAGAAAAGCAAACCGAAGAGATTCGCCGAATGACTGACGAAATTAAGGGGTTAGGATAATGGCAGCACCAACCGTACCTTACAAACAGTCCGCAAGCCCATCGCCACGCATCACGGCCAACCTCCAGGGGTTGTCAGCTAACGTGAGGTACAAAGTCGATTGGGCCGATGCGTTCACGTTCGTCAATTCCGCACTTGGTTTGCTTGATGGAAGCCCGTGGGCGTGGCCAGCGTCACCCAACATGCGGGCCACATCAGCCAACATTGAGCCGATAGGGCACATCAGCCGAGGCGGCATCGGATCGGCACCGGGAGAATATTACGAATCGGCGTTTGTGGATATGACGTTCTCATCGATCGTTTCGACTCCGCCCGGTGTCGCCTACGAACAACCGGTTGCAACTCAGTTTGATCCAGCCAACCCGATTGAGATGAGTTCATTTCAGGTTCAGTATGCTGCGGAGATGATTAAGATTCCATCTGGGGCTGTCAAATGGGCAACAACCACCGCGAGTGGTGCTGCTCAGTCAGTTCCTGCGGACTTGCCACAGCCCTCCAGTGGCAGCGATTTCATTCGCGCCCCAACGTTCAATCTGTCACTCACATTGCATAACTGCCGGTATGTCAATTCAGGCATGTTTTCCGACCGGATTGGCAAGGTCAATATCGCCACGATGTGGGGATGCGGGGCTGAAACGGTCTTGTTTGATGGCGTCAGCACATCACGCCGCGAAATGTCGGATGGTACGGCCATCCTCGACGTGACGCTCGTTTACAAGTGGAAAAAATCAGGCTGGAATGTCGCTATGGCTCGCAACGGGCAGCTCTACCGATACACCGACCTCAGCAACACGCCGATCTATTTTCGTGCAGATATTAACCCGCTTACCATCATTCCACCGTCATCGCGATGGTCGCCATCATTCTAAAAGAGGAATCAAATGCCTATCACGGGAAGCGTCAACACTTCATTTAGTGCAACCTCGGTATCTACTGTCGGCTTGACTGTCACATCGGCTGTCACAAGCCAACGCGACAATTACACTTTTGAGAACGGCACCGGAGCTGGATACGTCACAGCCGCATTCGATCAAGCGATCACGATCGCCAGCAACTCAACCACAATCACGCTTGGTTCGCTCACGAGCACCTCCGGAGCTGCGTTTGCTCACACGTCGCTCAAAGCTGTCCGGATGTACAATTCTTCCGCGAACGGCAATATCACAATCACCAGCAATATCACCGGCTTTCCCGTTTGTCAGCTGGCACCAGATACAAGCCTGGTGTGGACGACTCGCTCGGCTGCCGGGTTGACGATCGCAAGCGGCAACACAATCACAGCCGCGGGAACCAACGGCAACATTGCTGTGCTGACTATGCTGGTCTCTTGATCACAAAAGGGCGATAAAATGGCTCAAAATGATGGACCGTTCCAAAAGGGCGAACGACTAACCGCCGTAAAATTGAATGAAATGACTGCCGGAAAACCGCTGAGCGTTTCGGGCCGGGGTGTGATCAACCGATCTGCCGGGCATGACGAACTGGAACTCAGCACGCCCGAAGTGATTTACATGCGGTTGACCGAAAAGGATGCCACGAAAACACCGGTGCGTTACGGCTGGGTTGAAGTCGATCGGCTGGGTAATCCAAATGCAACAATCAGTGCGACGTGGGGAAATATCACCACACGAACTGCAAACGCCACGGACGATTTTGCGATTGAGCCAAACAACGGGACTCTCAGCACCACAGACAACGCGATCCATAGGGCAGAACGGTCCTTGACTACGGGGGAATGGGTGATCACGAGCGGCGGCGGCGGTGGCACAAACACGAAAACCCAAAGCAATCCAATCATCATGCTTTTAGGACCGTGGGCCGACTACAAAGACTGCCCCGGTGTGCCTGCCAAGCCGCCGACATTTACAGCCAACGGGACAGACTTTTGCGCCCCGCCTTACGCTTGGGCGGCCTACGATGTTTGCAATTACAAATATGTCAAAAAATTCGACATGAGAGATTTCGGCCATTGGGCAACCGAGCTTAATGGAGGATCTGCAACCGCGTTTCGGCGGCTGTACAACGCCTATTATGGCAACTCTACTGAGAGTTCAAACCTGACAGCCAACACAACCACAAACTGCAAGGGCGTTCGGTTCTTGGGGTTTTCATCGCAAGCCTCTTTGGTCTGCACTTGCCCGTCTTGGATGACACCGGTTAAATGTTTGATGCTCAAATTCAAGACGATTCCGAGGCCATGTGTAGCACCTTCCACTTGCGGTTATTCTTGCGCTTCCAACTTCGCGGCTATGGACGCAAATAACATGTGGGACACAGAATACAACGTGCAACTGTGCTCTACGGTGAGCTGCTTTTTCAGTGGAACTGTCGGCAGCACACCCTGGACGGTTGATTTGCAATTTTTGCCCGCTTATTCCGCTGATCAGTGTTTCTGGGGGCCTGCCATCATCGACCCTTGCAACCCGTGCGATGGGTTCGGCAAGTTTACTCTGGGAATTCTTTCAGGTATTCAAGCCTCGGATTGCGGCGGGGCGGGAATCATCACATCGACAATCACGGACATCGAGATGAAAGACCTGGTCACGAACTGCGTGGCGAAAAAGCCAACAAATATAGTCATGTGCAACAACTGCCAGAATGCCGGCGTTCCGATCAATTTCATCTTGCCAAACACCATCGAATTGTCCTGTTGCACACCGAAAAATATTGGCACTTGCCCATGACTTGCCAATGCCAATCACCTGGACACTGCCCGATTCGTGGCATCGCAACCACCGAAGCGATGGTTTCGGTATGCGTGCCATATCAGCCGTTACCGTGGGAACTGACGCCAGCTCCGGTCACTCAGTCCCAAGTGATCGGCAAGACCTGCAGATCATGCGTCAATCGTGGCGAGCCGGTGATGGCGGCCAACGGTCGGCAAGTTGGATCTGAGGGCTGCGGATGCACCGCCCAATCAGTCGCCAGCGGTGTGCTCTGGTGGACCTGCAACCAACGCGGATCATCGGTGCGGGAAAGCGTAGCCGGAAGTTGCGAGAACTACACAGAACAAAATTAAATAGCCCGCAACCCACACCTCGTAAACCGCGGGCCAATCGTAAGACTTAACTGAAGAACGTGTCCAGAGCGATCCGGGCGCCCCCCTTGTTTGCTGATCACTGGTGGGCGAACATACCCGCCAACAATCCCGCTCTGGCCTTCGCCAGTGTTGTGTGAGATTGGATTATATCAGACCCGAAAATTTGTTCCATAGTTAACATAAAATATGATGTATGTGATGTCACAAGTCGATAATTAGGTTAGGCGGAATCACTTGTCACTTGCATGGAGGCCGATCACATGGCATCTTGGACAGTCACACTATCGTTTTTCGGGGCCAGCATCACATTGGCCCAGCAACCTGGCGAATCAGACTCATGGACGGACCCAAACGAGCCGGACGACCAAAGACCCGTACGGTCAAACCGCCGACGAAGACGGCCAAGCTATCGCATGCGCCGGGGCGTGCGTCCAGGTTCACAATCTCGATCAGCGAAGAGCAACGGATCAAGCTGGCGAACATGGCTGAGAAAAACGGTATCTCTGAAGCCGAACAGATTCGGAGGCTGATTGATGAGGCAAAACTTTAACAAACCTCTGACACATTAAAAAAAAGTCTACCAATTTAGAATCAATTTAGAACCAATTTAGAATTAATTTAGAACCAATCTAGGATGATAATTGTCTTGACACTTACCTAAAC
>Ga0209084_1000666_pt1 | contig 31813 bp, 41 predicted proteins | sample C_130820_MF_Meta_FD_187309 | JGI IMG/M metagenome (GOLD analysis project Ga0209084, IMG submission 187309) | Freshwater microbial communities from Lake Croche, Canada to study carbon cycling - C_130820_MF_MetaG (SPAdes) (version 2) | ecosystem: Environmental > Aquatic > Freshwater > Lake... | reverse complement strand
TGAAAACGGCGGTCAATATTATGATGTTACCCCTGTTGTATCAACACTTACTTTAAGCAATGCTTTATCTACGGGCCGTACTACGTTAGCAGCAAACGTAAACGCGACTACGACAACCCTATTATTTACTGCATCTACTAATTTTCCACCTCAAAATGGCTACGTTAAAATTGATAGCGAGGTTATTTTTTATAATACATTAAGCGCTAATACAGCAACAAACTGTGTACGCGGGTTTAATAACACTACCGCAGCATCCCATACGGCAAACGCTAACGTCTCAAGCGCTTTTGTTAAGATTTTTGATGGTACTAATAACGCTAATACTAGAGATTATCTGATTCTATCTAACTGCGCGGTTTCTGTTGGCGGTTTAGCTAATACAGTTATTAATGGTGAACATCAGGTTTTAAGCTATGGATCAGCGGTTTATTACTTTTTAGCTTCAACCTCAGATAACAACTTATCTAACGTAACCTACTGTACTTCTTCTGCCTCTAATGTGGGTGGAAATGTAACCTGCCAAGTCTTGTGCCATGTAGGACTCGAATACTATGTGAACGGTAATGGCTGGGGCGCTGGTACGTGGGGTCAATACGGTTGGGGAAATGCCGCTCCTTTAGGTGTTAGTGTAGGCGAACAGCTTGTTATATGGACCAATGATAACTATGGTCAAGATCTTGTATTTGCCCAACGCGGTGGACAACTTTTTTATTGGGATGCAAACTTAGGCACATCCTATCGTGGTAAAAAGTTATCAGATTTAGCTAATACAGCATCTTACAGCGGGCAGTTTGTTCCCTATAAAACACTTGAAGTTTTAGCTTCTGATATTCAGCGGTTTGTTATGGCTTTTGGCGCCAATTCTTACGATCCTACAAATCCAACAACGGATTTTGACCCTATGTTAGTACGGTGGTCAGACCAAGAAAACCCATATCAATGGGTACCAGATATTACAAACCAAGCAGGTGAGTTTAGGCTTTCGCATGGTTCTTATATTGTTACTACCATTAATACCCGCCAAGAAATATTAGTCCTCACAGATTCAACTCTTTACTCCATGCAGTATTTAGGGCCACCCTATATTTGGGGCTTTCAAGTATTGATGGATAACATCTCAGTAATGGGTCCAAACGTAGTTATTACGGTTAATAACATCACCTATTGGATGGGTGGAGATAAATTCTATATGTACTCTGGTCGTGTAGAAACGTTACCTTGTGCATTGCGTCAATATATCTTTGCTGATATTAATAAAGATCAATCTTGGCAAGTTTCTGTTGGTAGCAACGAAGGGTTTAATGAAATCTGGTGGTTCTATTGTTCTACTAATTCGGTTGTAGTAGATAAGTATGTCATTTACAACTACCTTGACCGTGTATGGTATTACGGTACATTAAACCGTACTTTTTGGTTAGATTCAGGATTACGCCAAACCCCAATGGGTACGTTCCAGAATGGCGTGGATTCTTTATTGAACTCGACAGGCTGTGTAATTAACCATGAACTTGGTACTGATGATGCTTCTACGGCTACTTCCTTACCTATTTACTCCTATGTACAGTCTTCTGATTTCGATATTGGAGATGGGCATAACTTTGGTTATGTTTGGAGAATGTTGCCTGACGTTAATTTTAATGGCTCAAATGTAGATATGCCAACTGTTACGATGGAATTACAACCCCGCCAAAACTCAGGTTCCGCCTATGGAAGTCCAGCAAACGCCGCAACAATCAGCGGTAATAACTACGCTGTATACCCACAGTATACGGTTCAAGAATTTACAGGCCAGATTTATACAAGGATTCGCGCCCGTCAAATGGCGATGAAGATTAGTTCTGATGGCTTAGGTGTATCTTGGCAGTTAGGCGCACCACGGATTGATATTAGACCAGATGGACGGAGAAGCTAATGGCATCAAACGCTATAAGCATCCGTAATACAATTGCTCCTAACTTACCTATTGGGCCAGTAGAGTACAACCAAAACTATCAAGATCAATTTAGCAATGCATTACGCCTATACTTTAACCAAGTAGATAACGTTACCGGGGCGCTATTGGGGGCTACTGGTGGGCAGTATTTGGGAAATACCTATATATCTGTTCAGAATAACTCCAATGTAACCGCTACGGCTAATACCGCTACGCTAGTTACCCTTAATACTGCTGACTATTCTAGTGGCATGACCTTGGCAAATAGCGCTATTACTGTGTCCCAAAACGGAATTTATAACCTTCAGTTTAGTATCCAAGTTCAAAATAATGACAATCAAATCCACTATGCAGATATTTGGTTGCGTAAAAATGGGGCAGATATAACAGCTACTGCCAGTAGAATTGTGCTTCCAGCAAGGAAAAACGCCACCGAGTTTAACTATGCACTTGCGGCAGCCAACTTCTTTGTTTCTTTAAATACTGGGGATAGTGTTGCTTTGTACTGGGCTACGGACTTTAACTCCGTGTCTTTAGTTAGTTTGCCAGCGCTTACAACCCCCTATGCTAGACCTGTTAGCCCGTCTGTAGTGGTTACATTATCTTTTGTATCAAGGCTATAGACATGATAAAATCAGCAAATATTAAGAAGGACTTCTATGTATTCTGACGGAATAATGGGATTGAACACGCCAGCACTTGGGCAAAATGACGTCTATCCCGGAAGCAACCAAAGTGCATCTCAGTATGCTACTTCTGCACAAACGCCCGTAAGTTCTTCTGCAATTAATGCGGGATATGACCCCAAAACCGATGCTTATAGTGGGCAAATGATGGCTAGAGGTGGTATTGCATCTATACGGCGCTTTGAGGAAGGCGGCCCCACTCAAGGTAATTTTGATGATAGCGGTAGATATGTAGAAGCCAAACCTACTTATTCTAACGATGATAACGGGAATTTGGTTGATAAAAGTGGAGCAATTGTAGCTACTAAAGAAGCTCGTGATGACCCATATATTAGCCCTATTGCAAGTGACCCCACAGAAATTCAATCATTGTTTGATTTAAAAAAGTCAGATCCAAAACAATTTTACAGTACAGTTGCTGATAAATTAGGCAGTACTATTATTGGAAAGTATCAAGGAAATGATAACTACGATAACGAATATAACCAGCTTCAAAAGATTAAAGAAATAGATCCAGCAGCTTATTATAAGAATGAGCTTGGTTTTAAAGCGCATCAAATGGGTTGGCAAGTTGGTCAAAACCGCGGAGAAAGAAACACCGCAAACCAAGAAGCAATTAAAAGCATGATCCCAGAAGCACAAAAAGCTGGTCTTTCTACAGATCAAATTGATTCTATTGTTAGCCAAAATTTTGGGCAAGCCCGCAATCAAAATGTACAACGTATAGCTAATTTGGCTGAAACTGGTGGATCTGGATTTAGCTTTCAAAAAGACGTTCAACCCGGGTTAACAATGCTTGCTTTAGCTGCTGGGGCCGCAGCCGCGCCAGAGTTTTTGCCGTTTTTAGAGGGTGCAGCAGGCACTGAAGCTGGTATTGGGGCTGGTGCTGGCGCAGATGTATTTGGTGGTTTGGCTGGCACTAGTGGATCATATGGTGGTCTTACTGCGGCGGAACAAGCTGCTGCTATTACTGCCGCTACTCCTGCGGCTACTGCTGTACCTACTGGAATTACTGCTCTTGAGGCCGCTAATGCAATACCTAGTGGATCCCTTACTGAGGCGCAATTAGCTAAATTAGCTGCTACACAAGCAGCAGAAGATGCGGGAGCTGTTGTTGGTACTGGACCTGCTCCTGCTGGAAGTGGGATACTCGGAAATACATACGGCGCCCCATCTTGGATAACCCCAACAAATGCTGCGAAAGCTGCTTTAGGTTTAAAGCTTTTAAGCAGTGGGGCTGGAAGCGCTGGTGGTGGATCTGGTGGAGGTGCTGGTACTCAAGCTAGTACACAATCTAGCAACCCAACATATACTACAACTACTTCTACCCCAACTAGAGCGCCAGCTGCACAAAGCCCCGCAATGGTTTCGTTTCCAACCATGAGTTCTAATCAGAATATGGGTTCAGTATATAACCCATATCTTTTTAATTACCAAACAAGAAACGCGGCCCAAGGCGGTCTTATGTACGCTGATGGTGGGATTGCAGATTTAGGTGGATATGCCGCGGGCGGTAAGTTGTTAAAGGGTCCCGGTGATGGAATGAGTGATAGTATTGTGGCTAATATTGGCGGACAACAGCCCGCTCGTTTGGCTGACGGAGAATTTGTAATACCAGCCGATGTAGTAAGTCATTTAGGTAATGGCTCTACTGACGCTGGAGCTAAACATCTATACAAAATGATGGACAAGATTCGCAGAGCTAGGACAGGAAACCCTAAACAGGGTAAACAGATTAACGCAGATAAATTTTTACCAAGGAATTAAATTATGGGATTATTTGACCCAAATCCACTACCATCAAGCCCAACAAGTCAGCAGACCACAAATCAAACGACTACTGGAACAAATACTGGTACATTATCTCCTTATATACAGCCTTATGTTTCTGATTACTTAACCCGTAGTCAAAACTTAATTGCAAACCAACAGACTCCGGGACTATTAAACCAGTCTTATGTTGGCGCAGCTAATTTAAACCTTCCTACTGGATTTGCCCGTGGTTCTTCTTTAGCTCAGGCTGGTGGACAGGGTTCATTAAGTAACGCCCCTATTGCTTTAGAGTATGGCGCACAAGGCGCTGCATATGGCGCACAAGCTCCTAAGTATGGTGAGACTGGTGCAACTATGGGTACAGCAGCAAGTCGTGCTGGAGATGCGTATACAGCTCAAGCTACAAGCCCAGAGTATATGGCACAGTATATGTCGCCATATATGCAGAATGTGGTTGATTATCAAAAACAACAAGCAGTTAGAGACTATCAAATTCAAGCGCCTCAAATGGCTGCTCAGTCTGTAGGTTCTGGTGCATTTGGTGGCAATCGTTTAACGCTTCAACAAGCAGAAGCTAATCGCGGTTTACAGAATCGTCTAGCTGGAATTGAAGCTACAGGACAACAACAAGCCTATCAAAATGCACAACAAGCTCAACAGTTTGGCGCTAACTTAGGTCTTCAGGGTCTTCAGGCTGGTATGCAAGGACAACAAGTTGGTCTTCAAGGACTTCAAACCGCTATGCAAGGTTCTCAAGTTGGCTTACAAGGTGTTGCTGGAGCGCAAGCTGGATATAATGGCGCTACTCAAGCAGGCGGTACTTTGGGTAATATTGCAGCGCAAGAATCTCAAGCTAAGTTGGCTCAGTTGGCTATGCAGAATCAGTTCGGCTTACAACAACAAAATTTCCCCTATCAACAACTTCAATTTGCAAATCAACAGTTAGCTGGACTGCCAATTACTAGCCAGCTATCAACAGGAACAAATCAAGGAATTCAACAAGGAACACAAGCTGGTTCTAGTGGACTGTCTCAATCGCTTGGTCTTTTAACGTCCTTAGGTGGCGCTGGTTTAATGTATAAAGCATTAGGATTTAAAAAAGGCGGTCTTGTTAAATCTGGTTTAAATGACATTCGTTTGCATCAATTATTAGGTTAACTATGAATATTGCTCAATTATCTGAACAGTTAAAGGATGTACCACAAGGTACATTAGTCAATTACGCCCGCGATCCGAATAGCGTAGTTCCTCAATTCTTAGCCTTAGCTGAGATTCAGCGCCGTCAGCATTTACAGAATACGCCACAACCTCCAGCATCTACTGTGGCTGTTGATGTATTAAATGAAGCCGCGCCTCAACCTCAAGTACCACCACAAATTCCCCAAGGAATTCCTCAAGCATTACCTCAACAAATGCCACCACAAATGGCTCTTCCAGAGAACCAGCCCGGAGTTGCTCGGCTACCCACAGGTATGCCACAAGGTATGGCTGGTGGTGGAATTGTGGCTTTTGCTAATGGTGGAGAAGCTGATGATGAAGATGCTGATGAAGAAGATCTTCAGGCATTAAGAGATGAAAATAAAATGATGGCAATGCTTGCTAGAATTAAGGCAAGCACAAGTAATGCAATTGCTGGTATTCCACGAGTTCTTGAATCAGTTAAAGATTCCTTGCCTCGTTCTTATGAAGCAGAAAAAGCTGCAGTAGAGCAAGTCAAACATGCCGGAATTCCTGCTTCTAAAAGAGGCACACATCCATATGAAGCTGATGCTATTGCTGCCGCCAAACAAGTTGGCTTAGATCCAGAGCTTATGCTTCATGCTTTATATAAAGAAACTGGCGGTCATAGAGATCCAGCTAATGCAGTATCTAAATCTGGCGCCTTTGGTCCAATGCAATTAATGGAAGCTGCTGCCAAGGAAGTTAATGTTAATCGTAAAGATGCATATGAAAACTTATTGGGTGGCGCTCGTTATTTGAAAAAACAAGTAGATACTTTTAAAGATCCCACATTAGGTTTGGCTGCTTATAATGCTGGTCCGGGTCGTATATCTGAAATGCTTAAACGTGGTCGCGGAATTGAATCTTTGCCAATTGAGACACAAAGTTATGTTAAGTATTCAAACGGCGGTGGTATTAAAGGATATAGCGGAACTGATCAAGATAGCCTTGTTGGAGAAGATCCATACGGCAAAGGTGAGTTTATGCCAAAACAACCACAATATATAGATGATGCTTATGCTCCATTTGAAAGTACATATAATCCAGCAAATACTGCTGGATTATATGTAGACGATGCATATGCGCCATATTCATCTGAAGATTTATATGGAACAAAACCACCAAAATCATTGGATGCTTTTGAACAGTTTATTGCTAGAAATGCCAAAGAACGAGAGGCTTTAAAATCTGGCTCTTTACAAGATGTGGCTCTTGCAATAATGCAAGGTGGCTTTGGAATGATGAGCGGCACATCTCCCTATACGATGGCTAATTTTGGTAAAGGTGCAGAACAAGGCATTAGTACTTATGGCGCGTTAAAGAAGGCCCGTTCTGCTGATTTGACTGCGTTAGATAAATCTGAGTTAGGCGGATTGCGAGCCAAAGAATTATCTGACTATAGACAAGATCAACTTAAGAGTCTTGATGAAATCCGCAAAGAACGGGCAATCAATGCAAAAGCAAGATTTGAGAGTGAAGATGAAGCTCGTAAAGCACGAACAATAAATGCAGAAGAAAGACTTTTATTAAGTAAAGAAACTGCTAATACAGCAACTGAAACTAAAATTAACACCCAAGTTAATCATGCATTAGAGGCTGTTGCTAAAAAAGCCGCTTATAAGCTGGCAGTTAAAACTATGGGAGAAAACCCTCCTGATTCAGATGAATATATCCGAGCAGCACAAGATATTAACAATATGGAATATAACCAACTCAAAGCTATTGGATTGGAAAAACGTCATGTGCCTTATATTCCAACTCCCCCAGTCCCTAAAAAAGAAGAGCCTGGATTCTTGGATATGCTGAGAAGAGGATCTCAAAATCTATTTGGAACAAACCAACCAGCAGCAAGCCCAACGGCAGTGCCATCTGGTAGAATTTCATTTGATATAAACGGCAATCCAATTAAACAATAAGGGCGCTTTATGGCTATTGAAGCCCAATTATTTGACGGAACTATATTAGAATTTCCAGACGGTACTGATCCGTCTGTAATTAGCAATACGGCAAAACGTCTTACCATGGAAAGACAGCCACAAGCAGAACCAGCATATGACCCTATGACTGGACTTCAGGTAACTGGTATAGCTCCAGCCCAAGAAAAGCTTACTAAAAGCGTTTTAGAGGGTACTACAGCCCCGTCCGATACATTGCCAACGGGAGAGTACTTACCTAGCGCTGGCAATCCTCTGCAACGTGCTTATGATGTGGCAAATCCAGCCGAAAGAGAACGGCTAGCATCGGTAGATCCACGCTTTAAACAAATCCATGATTACTATACCGCTAGAGATACTCAACTTAAAGATCAGCAGTTAGGGTTTACCCCTACTGTTTCACCAACTTTATTTGATACTCGTTTAGAAGCTCGTAAACAATCTTTAATGGAGCAAGGATTGGCTCCAGACTTTGCTGAGTCTACTGCTAAACGCATGGCTGCTACTGGTCAAGGAAAGATGACTCCTTATGGAGAAGTTAAAGAAGCCCCACCAGAATATCAAATAGAACAAGACTACCGACTACGCCCAGAAATGACTGGTATTGAAGAAACTGGTCGTGTCTTAAAACGGGCTGGCGCAAAAGCTGGTGCTGGCATATTACAAGGCGGTGGTGGTATTAATCGTTTTATTGGCGATATGTTAGGTGTAGACACTACAGACACAACACGTACCTTAGATAACATTAATCGTTATACACAAGCAATTGGCGAGCCAGCATCTAAACCAGTTGCCATTCTTGAGGGAGCAATTACTTCCATAGCACAACAACTTCCAGCATTAGCTGGTAGCGTTATTACAGGATCTGAAATCCCAGTATTGGCGTCAATGTTTGCACAGTCTTTTGGTCAAACTTATGATCAAAGCAAAAGACTTGGGATGGATACAACAGACTCCGCAGTTAGATCTGGGTTGTATGCATCATTTGAGGTTCTTGGAGAAAAGTTTGGATTAGGAGATACGCTTAAAGGTATTAAGGCAATTGCTAAAGATATACCTACCAAAGACCTTTCTACATACTTTGCTAAAGCATTAGCCAAAGAAATACCTGGTGAGCAATTAACTTATGCTGGTCAATTTGCAGTAGATAAGGGCTACGGACTTAACCCAGAGGCTGGTTTTAAAGACTTCTTTGATGGCGCAGCAAATACTTTAGCCGCTACCGTTGCTCAAGGTGGAATGATGTTAGGAGGTGGCGCCGCCGCCCAACAAGCTATGAAATATGTTGGCGCTGCGAAAAAACCAGACAATCTTCAAATGCCACGTACATACGAAGAGCTTGTTGATAGAGCAGCAGCCAATGGTATGAATGTGCAAGATCCAGAAGTTCAGACTCAATTAAAAACCTTTTTTGATGCGACCCAGGGTGTACCAAATAAAACAGAAGAGGTTGAAACGCCTCCTGTTGAGGCTATTCAAGAGCCAGCCCCCATAGAAACTGTTCCTTCAGTACCAGCAGAAACTATTCAAGCTCAACTGCCAGAATCCATGTCTATGGATGTTGAAAAACAACTTGCAGAGCTTACACCGCAAGAAGTGCAAAAAGGTATTGAAAAGCCAGCAAGTCCAGAGGGTCAAGTATTAGAAAATATTGAACGCCCAGCTAATCTTTTAAAGTTTAGTTCTGATATTCCAAGCCAAAATTGGCTTCAAGGAAAACGTGATATTTCAAATGAATATGGACGCAAGCCATCAGGCGCTCCAAAAGTATATGGTTCATTAACTGGAACATTTAATCAAAATGTATTAATTCCTATAGATATTTTGACATCCATTCAAGGCGAAAATCAAGAGCAAAAAAATGTTCGTCAAAAAGATTTGGATTCATTAAAGCAAGTTATGGGGGATACTGGAAGACTTCCTCAAAGTAAAAATAATGGCGGAGACTATGTGCCATTTATTACGGTAGCTCAAGATGGAACGCCTTATGTTAATGAAGGCAACCATAGAATTATGGCCGCTAAAGAATTGGGATGGAAATACTTGCCAGTTGAGCTTAAATATTTTAATGGAGCTGAATTAGAAAATGGCCCATTAAATCCAAAGTTAATTGAACAGTTTAATCAACAGGCTATCCAACAAGGTTTTTCTCCAGATAATTATGCTTCTGCTCCTGAAGCAAAAACACAAGCAGAAAACATTGAGCGTTTATCTACAGCACAACCAGTCTTTCAGGGTATAGAAGAACGCGCCCCATCATTGCGAATTGAGTTAAATAGACTTAAAAGATTGTTTGATTCTGACCGCATCTCTCCAGATGTGTTTACTAATCAAGCTATTTCCATTTTAGATCAAAGTAAAATTGAACGAGTTCCAGTACCAAGGAAACGTGGCCAGAACATTATTTTAGAAAAGATGAATGCGGCAGTTCGTAACGGTGAGCTTGATCAACAAGCGGTAGACTTTGCTTCATGGTTTATTAATCGCAATCCAAGTCTTGTAGAAGACTTAGCTATATCTATTAAACAGGCAAAAGAAGGTAGCCCATCTGGTAGCTATCAGGACTTAAGTCGTTTGATGACTTTATATAAAGGGTCTGGCAATTCTGATACTGCGGTTCACGAGATTTTGCACCATACAGAACGCATGATGCCAGAAACAGTTCAAATGGGAATTCGCAAGCTATGGCTTAAGCGTTTATCTCAAGCCGCCAAAAAAGCCGACAAAGGCACAGACAATACTTTAAAGACTTTCTTTAAGAATCTTCTTGATTATCATTTGGGCGGTAACACTCAATTATTAACAGATGCAAAAAGTGCGCTTAATAATGGTTCTGTAGATTACAGTAACTATCAATATACAAACCCATCTGAATTCTGGGCTGTTAATGCAACTGATATTATGGCAGCTCGTTTTGAGGGCGATAAGTCGTTTATTGGAAAGCTTAAGCAGTGGCTTAGAGAGTTTGCTCAGAAAGCTAAAAGCGTATTTGGCTTGGATTCTAATGCGCCTATTATTAATGCATTGAATAGCTTATCTAAAGCTGATGGTAAGTTCCAAAGCCAAAAGTTAATAAGCGAGGGTCGTACCTTTGAAAGTATTAAACGTAGAACATTCAAAGATAAAACTGGCAATCAAATTGTATCTGAAGAAAAAACTCCAGAAATGTATAAGTGGACTTCTCCAGAAGACTCTTTAGTTCTTGGGTTTAGCAAGGACAGCCTATTACGCAACCTTGTAAACAAGAATATTGATACCAAAAGAATACAGGATGCCATAAAAAAAGAAGGCAAAACTATTGATGACCAGTTTAATGTAGAGCAAAAAGAAACCCTTTACCACGGTAAGGTTGCTGGAAAGACAAAAGACTTCTTGCTTGATGAGGTTATGCCAATCATTAATGAGATGCATTCCAATAAGATTACTTTAGAGCAAATTCAAGAATATCTACATATGCGCCATGCTAAAGAGCGCAATGACAAAATGAATGAAATTAACAAGGGGAATTCCTCCTTACAAGATCAGGGTTCTGGAGTTCATACTAATGTAGCAAAAAAATATTTTGAAAATTTAAGTAAAGAAGACAAAACCAAATTTGATGCCATTGCTAAACGAATAGACAACATCATTACTGGGACACAAGAAATTTTAGTTAATTCTGGTGCAGAAGAGCGTTCTTTAATTGAGACATGGCGTAAAACCTATGAAAATTATGTTCCTTTGTTCCGTGAGGATGATGACTTTGTAAGCCCTCCGGGGACTGGTCTTGGTCAAGGATTTGGCATTAAAGGAAGTTTTAGTAAGCAAGCTACTGGATCAACCAAAAAAGTTTCTGACATTTTGGCTAATGTTATTGCCCAAAGAGAGCGGGCAATTGTTCGTGGTGAAAAGATTAAGGTTGGTCAGGCTTTGTATGGTTTAGTACTTAAGAACCCCAATCCAAACTTTTGGTTTGCTTATAGCCCAGATGCTGTTAAAAGCAAAAAAGCTGCAATTCAAGAGTTAGACGATTTGGGTATTAAAGACCCAGAATATGTATTAAATTTAATTGATGCCCCACGCACACCGTATGTTGATAAGCTTACTGGTCAGGTTGGGTACAGGATAAATACAGCCATATTAAGTCAACCTAATGTGTTTCCAGTACGCATTAACGGAAAAGACCGTTATATATTCTTTAGTAATAAAGATCCTAGAGCAGCGCATATGGTTGCTGCATTGCGCAATATGGATGTAGAAACGCTTCATGACTTTGAGAATTTTATTGGCAAAGGTACCCATTGGATTGCTGCTGTTAATACCCAATACAACCCAATATTTGGAGTAGTTAACTTAGTAAGGGACGTAAAAGGTGCGATGTATAACCTTTCGTCTACTGAGCTTAAGGGGCATCAAAAAGAAGTTGCGTCTCATATCATGTCTTCAATGAGGGGAATTGCTGGAGTTATGGCAGCAGAAAGAAACGGCACTGCTAGACCCAATTCAGAGATGGCTAAAATGTTTATTCAGTTTAGAGAAGATGGCGGTCAAACTGGATACCGAGATATGTTAATGCGGAGAAAAGAAGAAGAACAGCTTATCTCTGAGGGATTAAGAAAGCTTACTGATAATAGAGCCAAGAAAATGGCTTTATCAGTTCTTAACCAATTGTCTGATTTTAATGACATTATGGAAAATTCTGTCAGGTTGGCCGCATATAAAACCGCATTAGATAATGGCATGAGCAGAGATCAGGCGGCTAATCTAGCTAAGAACTTAACTGTTAACTTTGATAGAAAAGGTTTACTAAGCCGTAGGATTAATACTTATTTTGCTTTCTTTAACGCTGCTGTACAGGGTTCTGTAAGAATTTATGAAACATTGTTTACAAAAAATAGTGAAGGCAAGACAGTTATTTCTCCTACGGGTAGAAAAATTATGGCTGGTGGTGTAGGCATTGGGGTTATGCAATCCGTAATGATGGCAGCCGCTGGATTTGCAGACGACGATCCTCCAGAATTTATTCGTGAAAGAAACTTTGTTATTCCAGTTGGCGGTAAGAAATATGTATCCATTCCTTATCCATTAGGTTTTCATGTGTTTCCCGGGATTGGCAGAGTTACAACTGACTTTGTACTTAATGGTGGAAAGAACCCAACCAAAGCTTTGCTTAATATTGCAAGTACCTCAATTAATGCATTTAACCCATTAGGTGGTACTGGTCTTGGCTGGCAAACCATAACCCCAACGGTAGCAAAACCTTTTGTTCAAATAGGTGCAAATAAAGATGCATTTGACAGACCAATTTTTAGAGAAGATCGTGCAACTAAACCAACCCCTGGATATTCAAGATCTAGAGAAACTGCCAGCTCTATTAGTAAATTTTTAGCTGAAGCTTTAAACTTTATGTCTGGTGGAACAAAATATCAAAAGGGACTTCTTAGCCCAACTGCTGATGAAATTGATTACCTTGCTGGTCAAGTTACTGGCGGAGTGGGCAGAGAACTTACTAAAACTAAAGATATTATTTCAAACCTTATTACTGGCGAAGAAACTCCGGCTTATCGCATTCCTTTGTTAGGACGATTTTATGGTGATGTGGACTCCAATGCATCTCAAGCAAATACCTTTTATAACAATGTTGTAAAGATGTCTAATTTTGAACAAGAAATAAAAGGACGCCAAGCGCATAAAGAAAGTACCGCAGACTTTATGAAAGAAAATCCTTCTGCTCGCTTGTGGCAAAGGGCTAATTCCGTAGAGAATCAAATTACAGCCTTGAAAAAAGAACGTAAAGAGCTTTATGAAAAGGATGCTTCTAAAGATCAGATTAAACGGAAAACAGACCAAATGATTTCCGTAATGCGGAATTTTAACCAACAAGTTTCTAATGCTGAGAAGTAAGGACTTTCCCTAAGTTCACACATTTGTCTTAATAATCAATGTATTATCGTTTTATCTTAAAAAGATCAACGAGGAAAAAATGGCTAGTTATTTTTTAGATGACGCAGATTTTATTAGAGAGTGGAACATTATTGGTAGCCCCATTAAGTTTGCCACCAAGCATTCTATGGATGTTCGTTCTGTCCATAACAGGCGCAGATCAATTGAAGCCAGACACAAAATAAGCCTTCCTACTCTAAATGATGCCCGCTTTACCCCCCTTAAAAAACTAGAACAAACCATTGGCAATGCCCGTCGTGGCATGGAAATGGAAAAGGGCAGGGTCGTAGTCTTCTCAGATGCCCATTTCTGGCCTGACGATTACACTACGGCTTATCGGGCGCTACTAATTATTATTAAGGAATTCCAGCCAAAAGTAGTCGTAGCCAACGGAGATATGTTTGATGGATCACAGAACTCACGGCACCCTAGAATTGGTTGGTCAAAGAGTCCAACGGTTAGGGAAGAACTAGAAGCCTGCCAAACATTCATGGAAGGCATCCAAAAAGCCTCTGTAGGCGCTAAATTGATATGGACAATGGGTAACCATGACGCTCGCTTTGAAACGTTCCTAGCGGCTCAGGCACCCCAATACGAGGGAATATCAGGGTTTACCCTTAAAGATCACTTTCCTTTATGGGAGCCGTGTTGGTCATACTGGGTAAATGAGGACACCTGCATTAAGCACCGTTGGAAAGGTGGATTTGGTGCTGGTAGGGCAAATGCTCTTAATGCTGGCGTACACATGATTACAGGCCATACCCACAACCTAGCTGTCCAGCCCTTAACTGACTATAACGGAACCCGCTATGGCGTCCAAACAGGAACCCTAGCTGACCCTAATGCAGAGCAGTTCATGGGCTATACTGAGGACGGACCCAAAGACTGGAGATCAGGGTTTACCCTACTATCGTTTGAACGGGGTAGATTAATGCTTCCAGAACTGATTCAAGTATGCGGAGAAGATGAATTTGAATTCCGTGGCTGTATTAATCAAACATGAAACTGACTACTCAAATACTTAAAAATATCTATTCGACTCTGTACTGTTGCGAACCATTTATGAAGTGGTCGTTACCATTGCCAGAGCAGATTAAGTTTGTCGTAGAGACTGACCCAGAGACTATGGGTTCTTACCTTTATGACGATGGGGAAAAGCACGAACATATTATTACTATCTCAGATGCTCGTTGTGGGCATTTGGATACTGTTATACGGACGATGGCGCATGAAATGATTCATATGTCTAGGTCAGGAACCGTATCTGACGCATGGACAAAGCATGACGCTACCTTTCGTAGACGGGCGCATTCTATTGCGACTGAACTAGGGTTTGATCCGCTCGAATTATAAGATATACTAACAACGGGAGGCGGGCTTTCCCTCCTCTTTTAAGCCCAGTCCCACGGACAGCCTCCCAACTTACTTATATTCTTCCTCTGCCATGTGGCAAAAAATTCCGCACTGTATGTCTGGCTCTTGTGGATAGTTTCCCGCAGTTGGTGGCAGTTCATCTAGATATACGTCTTTAAGTACTGTTTGGCTTTTAAATCGTTCAAGTTTAGCCATACGGTCAAACTGGATTGGAAAATCTACTTTAATCTTATTCCAATACCCTTTGCCACCCTTTACACAACCAATGCAATTATTGTTGTGATAACCTAATTTATACATTTCTGGCAACTCTATACCAGCGTTCTGAATCATTGCCAAACAATCCGCTTTTCCTAAACCCTTATCAATTAAAGGTGCTATAGCCTTAATATTATTGGCATCTAAAAATCGGTCATAGCGGTCTTGCTCTTCCATTGTGTACCCAAATACTTGAATATCGGTTGGCAATTCAAACTTAAGCCGAACATTTTTTTTAAGTTTCCTTGTGCATGGGGAAGCCCCCTTGATATTCATCGCAGAAGTTTCAAATGTTTTATAAATAGACCGATTATATTTATCATTCCCAAGGATTAATATTTTCTGACCAAACCATTTTTCACAATCCATTAAAAATCGCTTGTTATCGGGATGTTCTTCTATTACTTCTGTATATGCAATAATAAATTCATACCCCTCCCCGCTAAACTGGGATAGGGCTAACTTTGTGGCAACCGCACTAGCGGCCCCACAGCTAAACCAACAAACTATTCTCATTTTATTTTAATATGTTCGTTTTCAAAAAGCCAACCAATGGTGGCACGGTGCGCACTCTCGAACATCTCAATCCTTTGGTCTTTAGATAACGATTTTCCTTGGTCGAGTTCCGAATGGCATCCAAAACAGAGGGCGGCAATTCTATAGTCCGAACACTTAAGTCCCCTACCTTTACCGTCGCGAAGCTGATTACTGTGCGCCGCAACAATCGTGCCGTTTTGTATTCCACAATTTTGGCAAGGAGATTCTCGTACAATTTCTAATAGCCTTTTATTTCGATACATCAATCATTTTTCTAATATGTTCACCAGCTACATCCATAGGTGTATGGCTATCAAAATCTACAACATAATTTTTAGCTATATGCCAGCCATTGGAATCATCTCTCATTAGTTTTCCGTCGTCCATTAAAGCTTTAGTATGGGCGCCAATAGAAGCTCTACTTAAACCTACATTAATATCAATTGAGAGGACTCCGGGGTTCTTGGCTATGTACTGCAGTATTAAGGCTCGTTTGTCCATTTTGAAAAAAGTGATATGACCCGTCTGGTAAAATTTCGTATTCAGGCATTTGCATACCTGCCGCTTTCAAAGCTAGTATAACCTCTTCTATTTCATCGTTTGTCATATCCCTATCCTTGCTCGTTTAGCGGGCTTTGCAACAAAATCAGTTGCGGGATAAGACCTCATATCCCCATCAGACCACTGTATAAATATACGATTTCCACCCGCACTCCAACATCCAAGTACAGATCTGCCATCTGGCAAATAGGAATAAGCAACAAAAGTATTAGGCATTGACTTACATGGCAAATCTAGTAAGGCTATACCTCCTCCACCCCCATTAGGTATTTCGGATATTATTCCTGCGCTTACGCTTAGGGACAATGGTAGTAATACCGCCATTAACAACATTCTCATTTTGCAGCTCCTCTATAAGTGCATCTGCTAACTCCACCGCTTTTTTTGGGCTTTCAATACCATTAGATATTAATCCATTCATGGTAAAACAAGATGCTAAAAACCGCATATATTGCTGATCTTTATCCATGTTTCCACTCCTTAAACTCATCGTTTAATTGGTTGAGTTTGTTTTGGGCATTAGCATCTGCCTTAAGTTGGGCGCGGGACTCTAATCCAAGGTATTCACAAAGCGCTTCTGCGGCAGTTTCTTCAGATGTTTCAAACACCATAGAACGCTCATAGAGGAACTCTTGGAACTTCTTGTCCCTACACATCATCCCAGCCAATTTAACCGCCCAAGCGCCCTCATAGTCTTTCCTAGAGTGCGGTGTTTCATCATCCGCTAAACGAACCATAACAACCATGTATCTGGCGCCCACAAAATCCCTTAAAATCTCATCTGGAATCTCGTCGGGGTGAATCGCCAAAGTCAATACATGGCCGTCCTTGGTCTGCTTGAGGGCTACTTTCTTACCTTCAAACTGGCTGGTTTCCATACGTCCTTTCAAACGTGATAATTAGTTGCTTTTCAAGATATTTAATAACGCCTTTTAGTTCTAACATTTCAATTAATAACTGATCTCTTTCAGCTTCTAAGTCTTGGTTTTCGCACATCTCTTTAGCCAAAGCTTCCTGAAGTTGTTTGCATAACTTTTCCCAATCTACGGGCATAGGAAGCTCTTCGTAAATGCCGTTAAAAAACTTTTTACTTTCTTTGCTAACATATTTTTTCATTCCCACGGATCTTTCTCCTGAGATTTGGAAGCAGGTGCAGCATCGGACTTTACATAAGTATCTATAGCTAAAGAAACACCTTTCTTGCCAGATGCAAATGTTTTTTTCCAGCCAGAAAGCTTAATCTCAACTAAGGATTCGCCCTTATCCATAAGCTGTTTTAAATAGTCACGCTCAATCTTAATGTAACCATTCATGTCTGGAAACTTTTCAGACTTTTTGTCTTCAGTTAAAAATAGCGTGCCTTTGTTTGGGTATTCCATTTATTACTCCTTAGTAAGTGATTTTTTAGTTGCGGTAAAGTTTGCCATCATATCTGAATAAAACTTCTCATCCATCTCTTTGGCTTTGTCAAACGATGTGCGGTTAACCTTAAATAGATTAGCCACATCATCTACGCTAGTTGCTAGCTGTAATAGTGAGTCACACCCCGTTTTGAGGGATGTCAACCAAGCCTCTCCCTCGCCTGTTGGCTTAAGAGTCCACTCTCCTGGTAACTTTGCTGATACTTTTTCAGATGGAAATAAAGCTGATTTTGATGCAGTACTTAAATCCTCTATAACTATCTTTGCTTCATTCGGTGCGGCGTTTATGGTAATAGACTTTGTAACTGGCTTTGTTTCTACCATAGTTACGTCATTCCCTAATTCAGGCGGGATGTCTTCACCGTTGTAAATATACAAGCCAATTCCGTGGAGAGCAATCGCCTTAGCCAATGCCCTTTGCATCGCCGTGTTCACAGCGAAAGAGTCGGGTTCAGAAATGGGTTTGTTCCGATAATCCATAACAGGCAGTTGTGCAGTGCGAGCTATGTCGTTAGCGACTACGGTACAAAACACCATTACTGTCCCATTACCCCAACGCTGGAACTCTGGATAGAACCAATGTGCCTTTGGGTCAGCCAGTAGTAGCTGGTCAACCGCCCATGCCCAAGATAGATAAGTAAGACCATTCTTCTTTTCTGTGTACTTCGATACATCAATACTGCGTAGTTCCTTGTATTCCATCATAGTCCTCTTTTAATTTCCTCAATGTTTCTACTTCTTTTAACTTCTGTGCATAGTGGATTACTTTATCAATATCCTGTAACCCACCCTTATCCCGCCACCTTGTTATGTATTTAACAATGTTCCCCTCAAGGTAGCCGAGTTCATTAGCAACTATATAATCCCAAGGCTGGATTGCATTCTTTGAATAATGATCTCCACCAACTTGAAAGTTATTAGCCGTCATTTTTTACTACCTTGTTAGCTGGGTGCAATAACCATTTCTTACCTAGGCTTTTCTTAGCTTTAGCCATAGCAGCCTCATTACGCTTGCGCATATCTGCTATCTCCTCGTCAGTCATAAGCCCATAATAAATGGTTTCTTTTGCTGGTTGCCAATCTTTTTCGCCACCCCAAAGTTCTTTTTTAAGATATTTGTATACTTTATTAAACATATTTCCTCCTAAATTTTATTTTTAATACTGCCGTTATCATTTAAAAAAATCAATCCATCATCAGTTTCAACAGAAATTTCTGGATGACAATTGCATTCCTTGCCCTTGTTAATTTTGCACCAACTGTCGTGTGCAACCTGTGGCATTAATAGACCACCTTTAATTGTGCCTTTTTCCAACGCCAACATGATTGTTTCCATGTAATTGCTCATATTATTTATCCCTTTTTAAATAACTTTGATACTGATCACACCATTTATTGACAGAACAATACTCATCACAACGTGTGCGCTCGCCCTGCCTTATTTCTAATGCATATCCAGTTCCTGCTTTTAATAATGCTTCTTCGGCTTCTTGTAAATCCGCATGAACCGATTTTGCTCTTGCTCCACCCTCTTTTTTTACTGCATAACTTGTTGGCTTTTCCCACATATCAACCGGAGTACACAATGGCAGCTCCTCTCCAGCATCTGTAGAAAACTGACCCTCCGAATGAGCATGAATACGACCACGAATAAACTTAAGTCTTTCCTCAAACGGCCAGAGCTTTATATCTAAAACAATGCCTCTGGCTGGTGGATATCCCTCTTTAGATTTTGCATCTCGCTTGTTCCAATTATTAACAATGGCAACAATAGAAAGCTTTGTTACTGGTTTTTTAGCTACTTCCTCAACCAACCATGCATAAATATTAAGTTGCTGTTCCCACTCAACCTTTTCATTCATCACAGCCCAAACACCTACATTCTTCCAATCGCTAATCTCAATGCCATCTGGTGTAACTGTTTGCAGATCAATTGCGCCTGAAATATGCCAGCCATCAATTTCCGCATGAAGACGCTGCTCAATAATATGATTGTCTGCTTTACCTTGCTCGACCATGTAATGCATTGCGGTACCCCACATTGATGGGATTAAATCGGTTACATCAACCTCAACTTGGTCGTCATACTTTTTGCGCAACTGAACAATACGTGGGCTATTAAGCATTTCTGTTGCTGATAAATGAGCTTTACCTTTGGTGTATTTATCACGCCTTGCTAGGTTTACCAAAGTCTCTGGCATACCATGTTTATTGGTAACTATCATATCAAATCAATTCTTGTCATTGTATTTAATCCAAGCTTTCATGGAAATTGCATCAATAATTACATCATCAAGCTTATCAACTGCTTCTTTGCCATTCCTATTAAGCAACAGTTCCTGAACGCACCGCATTGACCTATTAATGTTTAACAACTTCTCTGAATAATCAATCATCTTATCTTCCATATGGGGTATATCCTTGTCTAGTTCCATCGCCGTCATAATAATTTCTTGCGCCACCAGGACTGATTGTTTCATAACCTTTGTAGGTTCCGCTATTATCGTAAACCCCATTACGCTGATTAAAATTCATGTCGCTATTTTTAAAGTTTAGCGGGCTGTTATCCCAATTGGCAGAACTATTATTCCAATTCATATCTGAATTTTTAAAGTTCATAGGACTGTTATCCCAGTTTGTTACTTGTGCCGATGCGATACCACTGTATAAACATACAGCTATTAATATTTTCCTCATAATTTACTCACTTAGTTGCCATCATCCATAAACCTACGTTAGCGCCCGCATAGCAGATGTAACAGATCAACATGGGTATGTTCCCTTTAAGACCTTGCTCCACCGCTATCCAAGCGTATATAAGGCCAGTTAAGATTATTAACCAGCCGCTCATACAGACCTCGGTAAAGTTCCGCTAAAGTTGTAAGAGCCTGTATGACTAAAGTTAGCCCAAGGCGCACAGAAAACCTTAAATCCAGCCATCCTTGAAATCTTGCAAAAGTGATAATCCTCAGACAATAAACGGTTAGATTCCTCGTCAATGCTAGTAGCAAAGAACTCCTTGATAATTTTAACCTTACGGACTACATCAACTGCGTGGTACATATCGTTGGTATAGCTAGGTACTTTATCGTTTAGCGTTTCAAAAACTTTGCGTTTAATTAGCATGAAGCCAGTTCCGCCGTTGGCAATCTCAATAGGTTCATTAACATTACCTGTTGTTTGGGTTTCTCCATGTGCTAAATTAAGTACAAATGCCCCAGTATGAAGGTGTAATTGTTCTGCTGGTACACCGGCTTTAACGGCCTCAGTTACTTGCAGCCAGTTAATTTCTTTCTTTGGGTAAAGGCCACAAATAATGTCTTTGTCTGCCGCAACCATACGAGGAATATCGGCTGGGTTAAAAGCAATATCCGCGTCAATAAACATAAGGTGGGTGGCATCCGTTTCCATAAAGTCATAAGCCATCGAGTTTCTGGCGCGGGTAATCAAGGACTCGTTCATCATAAAAGAGTAGTACATCTGGATACCGGCCTGTCCACATACGCCTACCATCTGCATAATCGCTGACGAATACATGCCTGTACACATACCGCCATACATAGGCGTGGCTACAAATAGCTTAGTCTGTTTTGGTGGCTTTTGTACTTGAATCATTGGTGCTAATTTGTTCTTCTTAAAGCTCATTTCTTTTTTCCTTTAGGTTTATCTTCATGCATTAAATCACTAACCAATAACTCAATGGCCTTGTTTGTTTCATTTAGTACATCCCGCACTAACCACAATGCCCCGCTATGCGGTTGGCTAGTTATATCATCAGCAATAAGCTCAAGAGCGTCTGCGGCGTTAGATATTCTGTTGTTTAACTCGTCAATCTTACAAGCTATTTCCCAGATCATTTCATTCTCCAAGGCAAGACTTTGTATGCATCTTTCATTAATTTGTTTCCTTCTGCAAACATCTTAAATAATCTTTCGGGCGCTCGGTAATTAACCGTAGCCTCTCCTGTGCATCCGAAGGCAGGCAAGGCTGTGCTGGCAGCTTTATAGAAAGGACGGTCTGCGCCCCATTGCCCATAAAAATTGTGCGCCACAGTAACCAAGAATTCGCGGCGAAAGCAATAACAATTAGTATCAACAAAATTGAGAGTACTATCGTAAAACGTCGGACAGCGACCAAGTGATTCGCAATCATCGTCACAAACATATTGTCCTGATTCATCACATATTCTCCTCAAGCTGTACGCCCACATTAAGTTTTTACTTTTAATCTTATTAATCATTGTTTCTACATGATTAGGCTCAAACCAATTATCTTCATCTAAGAACAGAATGTAATCAGCGTTTACCATTAGTGGCATAGCAGCATAAACTCGGTGACCATACCAACCGTTACCGCCTACGTTTTCATAAAGCGGCATCATATTTCCATTCCAATTAGGCGGTACTTGAATGTTGTTAATGGTTAAATTGTCTTGAGCCTTTGCACCATCTACCACAATTAAATGCTCGGTCTCTATCGTCTGATTAACAACACTTTCAATCGCTTTATTAACCGTACTTTTCCCAGTAGTGGGGGTGATTACCATAACTCTCATTTAATCTCCTAGCAACATCTTAATGTCAATGCCGCGTTCTTCAAGCGCCTTGCGGATTTTTTCAATGCCAGATCGTTCTGCGTCCAAAACTGCTTTGCGGTTAATGTTTAACACCTCGGCAACTTCGTCTTGACTCATGTTTAAATATTCTTTAGTTAATTGCATTTTTATTTATCCGCAAGTCCTAATCCATACGCTGCCTGATTTCTGCATTACACAGCCGTCAACCATTTGGTTCTGTTTATACGGTTCTACAGTTACCTTTTGGCAGTTGTTGCTACGCATACTAAACGCTAGAATCAAAGCAATAAAAAGTATGCCAAGACCAATGTTCTTATACATTATTAATCTCTCGTTCTTTAATCATCGCATCTGCTAGCTCATAAGCACGTTTAGCGGCAATCTCGTCCCACTTCTTTTCAGTTAAATCAAACTTCCAATCAGCCGCAATAATGCCAGCCATAATTGATTTAGCAAATTCGTCTCTAGTTTCCATACCATTCCTTTGGTAGTTCTAATACAGGTTTATCGGTTACATTCGGTGCATCTAATGGGTGAGGTAAAACTTCTACAAATCCTAATGCTTCACTTCTATCCTTACGCAATAAAGTTAATTCAAATACCCGTGGCAAAATAAATCCACCAGCATCCACATTCCCACAGTTATTGTTAGGGTGGTTATGTACTACATAAAAATCTTGTGTTAGCTTGGCAAAAAACGTACATACGGTGTTCCAAGCAATCGGATTAAACCACGCATCAGTGTCGTGTATTTCAATGCAGATAATCCTAAATCTGTTTAATGTGTTGCGATCAGTAGTTAGAATGGTCGTATATTCGCCGCCTTCAATATCCATTTGCAAAATGTAATCGCCAAGAATAGCCAATTGCCCATGCATCCATGCGGTTAAGGTCATATTGTTTTCATCGTTGTAGCCATCTAGATACTTCTTAGTAAACGATAACGGGGTAAATCCTTTGGGCGCACTGTCTACCGATCCATCAGCAAGGTGTGAACCAATACCGCGTTTACAAAGGCCAACTTCAAAGCTAGCCGTATCAGCAACACCGGGTGAAAAACAACAGGATATACACTCTAAATCATCGGGAATAAGATAACCGCCATCGTTATCCCCGCCTATCCGTATAAGCTCAAACTTAGTCTTTACGGGGCGCAATGCCTTAACTAATTCTTTTAGTTGATCAATCATATTCTTCTCACGTTATCGCACGACTTACATATACTGCACTTGTTAAACTCAGGCTTTTCGTTCATAGCGATCAGATCAAGTAAGGGTTTACCCGCAAATATCTCGTCATAGGTCTGTTCTAATAGGTTGCCTATAACGTGCTTTAAGTTGTAGTCCATACAGCAAAGAACTACGTCTCCATTTGGTAATAAAACATTGCGGTCATAGAATGGCGTAGAGGCACAGGTTAAAGCGAACTGATGACGCGGAGTAACGCTTAACGCCTGATCACCTACTTGCTCTACCTTAAGGCTATCCGCCCGTGTATGGCCTTTCCAGCCGGGCAGATCGCCAATCATATCTTGAAGATCAACGTGAACCTTACCTGAACCGTCCATAGTCATAGCACCAAAGCCACAAGGAAGATCAAGCTGAGTCATTATCTTTAACGACTCTACCCATTCGTCTGAATATTTCCAGCCTTTCATGTTGCCATTGGAATCGGGTAGGTGAAACATAATTACCTCAACTTGCTTAGGGTGGTCTTCTAACACTTTCTTAACCCTAATTGCGTCTTCATTTGTCATTCCGTACAGGGTCGTGTAGATCGCTATATTAAATCCCATGTATAAAACTTCTTCCAGCATATCGGTACACTTAGGATTCGCCCAAGGTTCGGACATACCTGAAAAATCTATGCGGGTATTCTTTGGTAGCTGGGCAAGAACATGGGTTAAATCTACTGGCTGTAAATACTTGGTCTTATCGCCATAGTTATCGCGCAAGTTTTCTTGCGGACAAAATGAACACATAAGCGGACACCCAACCATAGTTGTTAGCTCCATTACTGGCGAGTGTGGGTGCTGTATGCCGTACTTAGATTTCATTAGCAACGCCCGTCTACATCAAAATCTTCTAATAACTCTCTTATTCTTTTAGGTTGCTTCTTCGTAAACGACTCGGACATACCCAATGCTTTACTTAAGACGGATACAAACCCCTCACCTATTAGCCAGTCCTTGGCTTCTTTATCCAAATCAAGCTCGCAAATAGCTGAACCGTCTTTTCTTTCTTTACGCAGCTTCGTTATTATTTTCATTGTTTACCTTTCTATAATTATTTAACTGGCTATAACCTAACTTGTAGCAAGTGCAATTCTCCAACATGACTTCCTCAATTTTTAAATTTGGTTTTACAAACTGCCCAATGTTTTGGCTTAGATTGTTTGCGTCAATGATTTGTTTTAACGCCTCTATTTCAGCTTGTTGCTGGCGTAGCATGGTGGCTATATCAATTAAAAATTGACCAAAATCGTTTGACCAACTAACGCTAGATTGTTGCTCTAACCAATCAGCTATTTCATTTACGTTCATACAATACTCCTTACAAAAGCAATTGCGTTATCAAGACTTGGCGCTTCATCTAGCAAAGGCCGCTCATATACAGCTCGGTATGCTTCTGTGTTGCGGTCAAAAAAAGAAACGTGTTCTACAAACTGTTCCATATTTCTAATTTCTTGATAATTTAAAAATGCGTTGTAGTTAAAGTCCTCAGCTACCGATGAGTCCCCACTATAGATTGGCACAGTACCGCCCGCGTAAGCGTCAATTAGTTTCTCTGTTACATAGCCGTCATAGACCGAGTTCTCAGGGCATAAGCAGAACTTATACTCAGGCAATATATCAAACTTAGATTGGCGCAATGAGTTACCAAACATCAGACCATAGCCATCTATTGGTTTGTACTTGTTCAATGAGTTGTACAAGTTAACTCGCAGTCCTTCAGGGTTCCCAGCAATCATGGCGCAGAACTTAGTCTTCTGGCTCAAATCAAGAGTGCGCCCGTTTGTTAGGGAATCAATGGATATAAGGTCTTCGTATCCATGATTGTGGGAATTCTGTTTGCGGGGCTTTTGTGTAAATCCGTCCCATGCAAGGCGTGACCACCATAAAGGTAAACGGAAGTTACGTCCACCATAAGTATCGTGATCAAATGAAAGGGAGTAGTTATATCCCATGTAATTAGGACGTACATTCTCGCCAATATACATAATTGTTTTTGCGGGATTTGTTTCTGTATGACCAAAGACGGAGCTAATGATTACGTCAGCGTCATGCGGGCTATGCACATACTTTATGCCATCAAATGCTGCGCTAAAAAAGAACTCAAAGAAGTCCCCGTCAAACGCACCGTCCCAGAAGTTAACTACACATACCTTTTTCATTTTTAATCTTTACCTTGCAAAAACTTAACCGTTAAATACAAAGATAAAAATACAAAAATTGCCATCAAAATAATAGTTATCATGCTTCTTCCTTTGGTGGTTGCTCATATTTTGCTTGAATGTGCCTTAATACTTTGTATGCCTGAACCATCCATTGCCATGATCCATTAATATGATCTCTAGCTTCACATATATAGTATCTATCGTACATATCACCACAATCTTCAAGACCAGAAGCAACCTCTTTAGAGTCTGAAAATACCCTACAACGAGAAATTAACTCATTAATAGAAGCAACATCATTCATGGATATTGGAATAAGTTTTTTTTGATTGCTATGAACATGGGTTCTTCTTTTTATTTCTTTTTTAATCGTATCAACATTCCAATACATTCTTCCTTTAAATTTTCTGTCTGGCTTTGGAAAATTATTTTTTATAACCGCAGTAGAAATTGCAGTATGGCTTTTAAATTTAAAAAGTGTCGTTAATTCTTTAGTCGATAAAAGACTATTTGGCTGCAGATCATTGAACCATGCTGGTTCATCTGCGTGATTAATTGCTGGCATTTGATTCTCCTCTTGATTGAACTATAATGATCCCATTCATTACTGTCAATGCATCTTACTGAATTTAATACAATTATTTTATAAGTGATTACCCTTACATTTCCCTACCCCCCCAGCATAAATAATTATTGGTTGGCCAGCGGCCATCGCCGATATATTTCTAAGCGGGGTATGGAATTCAAAAAGGCAGTACAAGAAGCTTGCGCTGGAATTCCATCATTTGAAGATCAAAAGGTTGAAGTAACAATCTTATTGTTTCCAAGGGACAAAAGACTGTTAGATGTAGACAATGTTTGTAAGGCAATTTTAGACTCCATGAATGGCATTATTTATGAAGATGACCAAAATGTCTGGAAACTAAGCATTGAGCGCCGGCAAAAGATTAAAGGTGGTGGGTGCCAGGTGACTATTCAGCCATATCAAGAAGAAAGTTAGGGTAAACCCTAATACTGTATATTTGTACAGTAGTACATACTGAGGCATTCCTTGGTGGTCTTTTAGGGTGGCTCATATGTCACCCTATTTTTTTACATGAAAGAACTTTCATGTGCAAAAGCTTGCAGCTTTTAAAAAGATCGTGATACACTTGCCATGCAGCAATGGACTTTGGTCAGTTCATTATGTATAATCGACACGGAAAACCCTATACACATGGGGTCTATACAAAGTTTTCTTATACTTGGTTCCGTGATTGACAAATATAAGCGAATGACCAAAATAGACTCCAGTTGTATGGGGTTTTTTCATTTCTGCCGGTCATTCTGGGCGGCATTCAATAAACACCAGCGGAATAGACTGAAGCGCTACTGGGGGTAAGTAGATGCAACAGCGCAATATCGGTGGCGAAGCTAGTGCCGATTCTACGTACGACTGGCGGGTGCTGTGGCTCCAAAAGGGAACAGTTGAAGGCTCACCTAGGTAAGGCTAGGTGCGTCCACCAAAAGAGAACAGAGTGCATACAAGTGGTAAACATATGGAGTGAAAGCGGATGGACTTACGGGAAAGATTGAAAAAAGCAAGTGGGGTAATCCCCGATGCGGTAAATCGTGGATCGGTGCAAACTACGATTAGATGGAAAGAGCGGGCGATTAATGCACTTCGAGTTGCAAATAACCCCAAGTCATCTGAAAGAGAATTACAACAAGCATTAGCAGACTTAACAAGGAACCTATAATGAAACTGTCGCAAATTAACATTGATCCAGATTTACAATTTCGTGTAAATATCAACAAAGAAACCGTTACCGAATATGCAGAAGCTTTGCGTAACGGAGTTAAATTTCCCTCAATTATTCTTTTTCACGACGGCACTAAGTATTACTTAGCGGACGGAATTCACCGTTATTTTGCTCATAAAGAGGCTGGATTAGAGATTATTGATGCTGATGTACGAGAAGGTACACGCAGAAGTGCAATGCTTTATGCTGCTGGAGCAAACAATGCTCACGGATTACCTAGAACACACGCAGATAAACGTAAAGCTGTTTGTAAAATTCTTGATGATTTTGAGTGGTCTGAGTGGAGTGACCGAGAAATTGCCAAGGCTTGTAATGTATCAAATATGCTGGTTTCAGCGGTTCGAAAAGCAATGGGAATGCCAGAAAAAGAATCCGTTAAATATATTCGAAACGGCCAAGAAATTGAAAGAACTATAAAACCTCGCATTGAAGAGATTCCCGAGCCAACCGAAGAAGATCATCGAATTCAAGAGCTTGCTACTACGATTGAAACATTAGCCAATGAGAATGAAAAACTTGAGGCAAGAGTTGCGGTTGTGGCAATGGATGCCACTGACGAGGAAAGAAATGCTGCTCAGGAATTAATTAATGAACTCCAGGCTAAGGTTAAAAGCCAAGAGATTGAGATTAGAGCTTTAAAAGTCAGCAGAGATACTTTTCAAAACAAAAATGCAGAATTAATGAAGCAGATTAACTACTGGAAAAAGCAAGTTAAACAAGCAGCATGATGTTTATTTTTGGGGTTATTGTTGGGACATTAGGGTATATCTCTATACTAAAATTTTTGAAAAAAAAGTAAAGTTTCATTGGGGGAAAGCGTGGTCGGCTCGGCGACCTTAAACAGCCTGTATAGAGTTAAATACTCCTTCACATTACGTGAGTACCCCACCCGAAATCAGGCGGATTCCTGTTAGCAAGGAGCATAAGTGTTAGAGCTACGAGAGCATCAAATTGAAGTGGTAGAAAAGATCAAACAAGGGTTTGAGCAAGGACACACAAGGCAAATGTTGTACGCCCCAACGGGGTTCGGAAAAACAGAAGTAGCAATGGCAATTATGAAAGCCGTTTCCGAAGACTACAAAAAAACTGCAATGATTTTAGATCGTATTGTCTTGGTTGAGCAGACAAGCATTAGGCTTTCAAAGTACGGTATAGAACATGGGGTTATGCAGTCAAATCATTGGCGAGATAGACCCAATGAACGCATTCAGATCTGTTCTGCTCAAACATTGGAGCGCAGACTAAACTTTCCAGATATTGAGTTGTTGGTTATTGACGAAGCTCACATAATGAGAGCCAAGACAGTAGAGTTTATTAAAAATAACCCCCAGATTAAGGTTATAGGGCTTACTGCGACTCCGTTTACCAAAGGGTTAGGGGATATCTATACCCATGTGGTTGGCGCATCTCCTACGGGCGAATTAATAGAAAAGAACTGGCTTGTTCCACTAAAGGTATACATTGCCAAAGAGATTGATATGTCCGGCGTTACCAAGCTGGCTGGAGAATGGAAAGCCGATGATGTAACCAAGCGTGGTATGCAGATTACTGGCGACATTGTTGTTGAGTGGATCAAGAAAACTTATGATGTATTTGGTGGGCCTAGGAAAACAATTGTATTTTGTTCTGGCGTAGAGCATGGGCGCGATTTAGTCAGACAGTTTGCTGAAGCTGGATATAACTTTGTATCTATATCCTATAAGGAAGACGATGAGTTTAAGCGCCAAACCATTGAGGACTTTTCTAGACCCGATACCGAAATTCATGGATTAATTGCTACTGATATTTTGACCCGTGGATTTGATGTTTCAGATGTAATGATTGGCGTATCAGCCCGCCCATTTTCTAAGTCTTTTAGTTCCCATGTCCAGCAATTGGGTAGGGTTATGCGCCCTAATGAATCCAAAGAGTTTGCCTTATGGTTAGATCATTCTGGTAACTTTTTAAGGTTTAGAGATGACTGGGATAATTTATTCAATGAGGGGGTTCAAACCCTTGATGAGGGTAATTACGAAAGCACTAAGCGTGAGCCTACTGAAAAAGAAAAGAAGCAGGCAAAGTGTCCGAAGTGCGAGGCTTTATGGATATCGCAGACGAATGTATGCCTTTCGTGCGGCCATGAGCGGCAATTTATATCTAACATTATAAGCATAGCTGGGGAGCTGGAGGAATTAGAAGAATCCAACCGAAAACTTCAGAAAAATAACACAGACTTTTACTCTGAATTGATGTATTACGGCAGACTTAAAGGTTACAAAGAGGGTTGGGCAGCTTACAAATATAAAGAAAAGTTTTCAGTCTTTCCCAATGGATTAAGAGTAGACCCAAAACCACCAACCCCAGAGACATTGCGCTGGATTAAAAGCCGAATGATTGCTTTTAGCAAAAGCAAAACACCACAAAGGATTGCAGCATGAACGCCCAAGAACAAGAGTTAGTTGATGATATTAACTGGCACTATACAGCCCACCTTGAGGACTCTAAAAGATTTACTAAAGTGGTTGCTGATTTAAGGGATTATGCGCAATTTAGAAGTCCGCTAACCGATTGGGCAATAGATGAAATAATTAAGCATAAGAAGTTTGAAACTTTGCATGAATTTGCTCGGTATATAGAAAAAGCTCACGGAATTAAAAGATGAACTATCTTTCTGTTTGCTCTGGCGTAGAGGCAGCCACTGTCGCATGGCATGATCTTGGATTTAAACCAATAGCATTTTCGGAGATTGAAAAGTTTCCATCTGCAGTTCTAGAACATCACTATCCAACAGTCCCCAACCTAGGGGATATGACTAAATACAAGGAATGGAATTTAAATGAACCAATTGGACTTTTGGTCGGAGGAACTCCCTGCCAATCTTTCTCCGTTGCTGGACTCCGCAAAGGACTTGAAGACCCCCGTGGAAACCTTGCCCTTACCTATGTTGGAATTCTTGACAAGTTTAGACCCAAGTGGTGCGTATGGGAAAACGTGCCAGGTGTCCTCAGTTCAAATGGAGGACGGGACTTTGGTTCCTTCCTCGGGGCGTTGGTCGAACTCGGGTATGGGTTCAGCTATCGGGTTCTTGACGCTCAGTACTTCGGAGTACCCCAGCGACGCCGTCGCGTCTTTGTTGTTGGATGTCTTGGAGACTGGGAATCTCCCGCAAAAGTTTTATTTGAGTCCTCTTGCTTGCGCCGGAATCCTGCGCCGAGCAGAAAAAAGAGGGAAGAAGTTGCCCCATTTACTCCAAGCAGCTTTGGAAACTACAGCGAGGGAGTCGGCACAATCAGGGCAAACGGAGGAGATCTTGGAGGAGGATCAGAAACTTTAGTAACTTTTGATCGTCAGTCCAGCGGTGAATACGGCACTGAGGAAGTAGCCAGTACTATTGCTGCGAGAGACTATAAAAGCGCTAGCGATCTGATTGCCAAAGTTTACGAGACTCACCCAGCGGATAGTCGCATCAAAGAGATGGGCGATGTCTGCCAAACTGTTACCTCGAGATGGGGTACAGGTGGAGGTAATGTGCCTATTGCCTTACAAGATGTATCTGGAAGAGATAAGAAACAGAACGGCAAAGGCTGGTCAGATGATGGGGTTAGTTACACGCTCGATGCGGCAGCAACCCAAGGAGTTGCACAGTCTGTAGTAGCGTTTACAACTGAGCAAACACCAAAAGCTAGTGATGACATAGCACATACTTTGACCCAAACAACATACAAACATAATCAATGTGTAGCTTATAGTCTTAGAGAAGATGCTAAAGCCAATAACTTTAGTGCTACGCTATTGGATGTAACGCCCGCACTTCAGGCCTTACGCCCATCAGTTCAATCGCATCACGCCCAGACTTTTGTGGCTGAATCTGTTGCTTGTATTGGTGGACAACACCCTAATGCCGCAATAGCAGAAGACCAGGCTCCAACCCTAACAAGCGCTATGGGCGATGGAGGTGGTCATGTTCCTATCGTTGCCCCAACTCTGACTGCTAGCAATGACCCAAGCCGTTCGCCTCAGTCTACCGAGATTACAGGTCAAGTGGCCGCAGTGTACGCCACGACAATGGCAGTTCGCAGGCTTACTCCTGTTGAATGCGAAAGGTTGCAAGGATTTCCTGATTTTTATACGGATATTCCTTGGCGTGGTAAAGAACAATCACCCGACGGTCTTAGATATAAGGCTATGGGTAACAGTATGGCAGTCCCCTGTATGAAATGGATTGGACAACGAATTATGGAGATAGACAATGACCTTTGAATCTTTTGCTGAACAACACGGTTTAATCATTCAAGACTTGGTGCATGATCGTTGGGCTAGATGCGCCACAGTAGACAAACCAAATAAGCGTAATGGTGTTTATATATTTGATGGCAAGAGCGGGGCCGTTAGAAACTGGGCTATGCATGAAAAGCCTATTCCTTACTTTAACAACGA
>Ga0209084_1000665_pt1 | contig 31830 bp, 45 predicted proteins | sample C_130820_MF_Meta_FD_187309 | JGI IMG/M metagenome (GOLD analysis project Ga0209084, IMG submission 187309) | Freshwater microbial communities from Lake Croche, Canada to study carbon cycling - C_130820_MF_MetaG (SPAdes) (version 2) | ecosystem: Environmental > Aquatic > Freshwater > Lake... | reverse complement strand
GTCGTGCGCCCGACCTAGAAAAAACGGCCGCCGCCGTCTTTCGCGTGTCTGACGGTGATCACTTGTCGCGCTTTCGAGAGTTGCATGATCGACAGCATGCGGCGAGATTCGTCTTGTCGAGTCGTCTGCTGGGATCTTGACTGATCGGCGTCAGATGATCGACTGTCGCGTCTGTGCCGATGAGATGTTTCTGGCACTTGTAACATGTCCAGCGATCGCGCTCGAGCACTTGCAGTCTGATGATGCGCCACTTCGAGTCGTATCCGCGTGCTGAGCTGCTTGCTCTGACTCTTGCTCGTGGCGCGTATCTTGCGCGTGCGATGTCTGCGCATGAGTTACATCGTGATCTTTGAGTGACGACGCCACAGTCGAGACAAGAGAGGAGTGACACTTGTCAGCTCTGTGTCGGCTTGTCGCTTGACGTCGTCACAGTTTCTGTGAGGCTTTGGTAGAGATGCGCATGAAGTGAGAGTGCTGTCTGTGCTGTGCGTGAAAGAAGTGTCTCTACGGCTTCGACTGTTGGTGTGTCCACGAAGTCATCGACTTCGACACAGATGTCAGCGATCTGGATCTTGACATTCATCTGCTCGCCTTTGTAAATGCAAAGAGCCCGACTCTTGTGAAGTCAGGCTCTGCGCTGAGTTGTGTTTCTCGCGCTTGTGCTCATCGTATCAGGCTCGCGCGGACATTCTTCAGAGTGTGTCTCGATGTTCGAGAAACTCATTAAGATCTATGAGTTGTCCTTTCTTTGTGATCTTGTTCTTCGCGACGATTCGTCTGACGTTGCGTTCGCTCATGTTTGTCCAGCTTGCGATCGACTCTGCGTCGAGCCATGTTGTCTGCTCAGGTGTCGAGAGTGCGACTGCGACGAGTCGTCCTGTCGTCCATTCTGTGTGACATCTTCTGCATGTTATTCGTGCGAACATGTCGTCGGCGTTTACTGTGATGAGTGCTGAGCAGATCTTGTCTTTGATCTGTGCAGGGCATGCGATGCGTCTGTCTGCATGTTTGTCTCGTCGTGCAGCTGTGCACCCTGTCGAGTAGAGAGTCGCGATCTCTCGTGCGTATTCGTCGATCCATTCTTGTTCGATGATCCAGTCGAAGTGAGCGAGATGAAAGCGCACTGTGCTGAGCACTTCGTCTGCTGTGTTTCGTTCGCGTCGCACTAATGCCGGTGGCGTCAGATTGCGCTCTTCTCTGATGAGACGTTCCCATTCGTGCATGATCGCGAGAATGGGTCGTGCTGACGAGTAGTCGAGCGCGTTGATGTTTATGCCGATGGTGCGTTCACTGGATCTGGCGCCGTATCCTGAGTTCTTTGCTGGCATCAGATTGTTCTTCGATTCAGCGTGAAGCACTGGTATCTCTGCGAGTCGTGCTTTGAGTCTTTGTTCGCACTTGTCGCAGAGTGTGCGTTCGTCGCGTGTCTTTCGTGGACAGAGTTTGCATGTCATTAGAACTCGGGCTCCTCGGTTGTCTGATAGTCGTGTTCTCTGGGCGTGAAGTAGATCGGGTGTTCTCGTGTCGTCATCGGGTGGCATTCGTGATCAGCGAGAACGACTTGATCGACGCTCGTGCTGATGAGTCGCGCTGTGCGATAGATGACGCTCCAGCTGGTGCGTGAGTAGTCAGGCTTGAGCTGATACGTCGATCTCTTTCTGAGTCGTGCTTGCAGCTCTTCGAGAAGCGTGAGTCGATTGACGTCGAGTCTGACGGGCCAGCCCGAAGTTGTGTGTGTCTGCCAGATCGGTGATCTGCATCTGTTGCAGTGCTTCTCTTTGGTCGAGAATGCCCTTGCTCGTCTGGCGTTCATGTTGTTCGTCTCTTATATAAGAGAGACGAATAACGACCGCGGCTCTTGGTCGAGTATTGGTCGCGGTTGGTCGAGTATGTAAAGATCATGTCTTTCATGATGCGCTCGCTGTCTCTCTGAACGCTTTGACGTCTGTCGTCGACCAGAGCTTTGTCGGTCCTAAATCGTCGTATCTGATGAGTCCTTCTCGCAGTAGTTGCTCGCGAGCGTTTCTGAAGTCGGCGGCGTTTCCACCGACTGATCGTTCGAGCTCTGATGACTTTGTCGCTGGGTTGGCGCGTAGATAGTCGACGATTCGCTGTTCGATGCGTTCGCGTGAGTGTGCTTTGCGTGTTGTTGCTCGAGCGATGCTCATCTTGCGCGTCTCTGTGTCGAAGCTGAGCAGCTGCTCTTCGAGTTCGACGTCGCGTCCTGATGCACTGAAGAAGCGATCACCAGAGTCTTGCTTTGTGAGTAGCCAGCGAACGTCTGCATGATCGTCGAGTCGTGTTGCACCGCGTGCGCGTTCAATGCCGTGCTCTTGTGCTCGTCCAGTGTGTGCAGGTAGCACGAGATTCTTGACACCTGCTCGCTCTTTGATGACGTCAAGTGTGTCTAAGAAGCGTCCGACGTCTGAGTTGCTGTTCTCTTCACCAGAGCCGACGAATGCGCGTGCGAACGGGTCGACGATCCATGTCTGACAGTCGAGCTCTGTGAGCATGTCGACGATCTTGTCTTCGACGTGTTCGACTGACACTGGCATGCGTAAGCCGCGCAGATGCACGAGTGTGATCTTGTCCAAGTTCTTGATGTTCATGTCTCTGACCCAGTGGCGATACTGTCGCGCTTCGACTTCATAGTTGAAGATGACGACGCGCCCGTCGTGCTGGGCGACGTTGAAGCGATTCAAGAATGACTCTTCATCGACGAGACTCTTCACGAGATTGTTGACGAGTGTCGTCTTGCCCGACTTGTATGCAGCTGTCAGCAGAATGTTCGCACCTGTCGGAAACAGATCTTCGACGAGCCATGCTGTCTCTTCGTCTGGCAGATCGAGCTCGTCTCGCGCGCTCAGAATGTAGCTCGGCTGTCTGAAACTTGCGAGCATGTCTTCGTCGTCGAGTCGACGCTTCACTTCTCGACGTATCTGTTGCGTCTCGAGTTCGACTGCAAACAGCTGAGCGCGTCTCAGAGCGGCGAGTATCGCTTCATCGTCTTCTTCATCGTCGATCTGTTCTCTGCCGCTGTGATGCGCTTTGAGAACGTCTGATAACGGTGTCAGCTTGACGACATCTTCTGTCACGACTCGAAGTTGCGCGCCACCATAGCCGAGTCGTCGAAGATCTGAAGCTGCTCGCGCATAGTCTCCAGCACACTTGAGCAGTGCATACGCCGCGAACTTCGAATAATACTTCTCAGACTCGAACGCTGTCGACGTCGTCCAGACGTACAAGTTGTCCGCGTCGTTCGCGTGAGTCGATGCTGAGACGCCGACAGACTTACCGGGTCGACGCCAGAAGACTTGTCCATCTGCTCGTTGATAGACACGAGTCCAGCCGACGAGTATGTCTTCCCAGTGTGCTCGAGCGTTGAAGTCATCACCGGGGCGCAGCTCGTCACTGTCACGCACTGTCATGCTTTGAGTGATCGCTTCGACGCGTGGCATCTGATCGAGTGCTCTGAAGATGTCGTGCAGTGCTTCTCTCTGCTCGAACGTGATCGTCGCGATCGACTCGACTGTCGAATTGTTGAGACGTATCCATGCACGCTCTGACGCGTGAGTCTTGCCGTGACTTGGTGCGACGATGACATAGCCGCCTTCACCTCGAGTCTCGATCAGTACGTCGACAGAGTCATTCGCGCCCGGCTTTCGTGCGAGTTTCGTGTTGCGTGGTACTGGCGCGTCACTGATGCGATATAACCAATGAACGCCGCCCGATGGTGTCTGCTCGTGATACGTCTGCGACAAGATCTGCCAGACGTCTTCCAGTCCAGAGTTGATCGCGATGTCGTGCCCTTCTTGAAACAAGCCTGACTCGACTGCGCGTCCTTCTAGTTCGAGCATCTCCAAGTTGCCAGAGATCGAACCTGTGATGACTGCGAAGCCTTGCGAGTCGATGAACCACTCGAGCAGCTCGTCACGCGTCGCGAGTCGAGACTGAAACTCTTTCCAAGCGACGAGCGATGCTTTCGAGCCGTCTGCTTTAACTGGTATGACTGAGATGCCAGCGTTGCGAAACTCGAGAGCAGCTCTGAGAATGTCGTTCGATGACGATGTCTGTGTCTGCGCTTCGTTCATGACAGCAGTTTCACGATCTGATCGACGTTCGAATACAAGTCAGCGATCGACTCGTTGTTGGGCACGATCACGTCGAAGTCGTAGTCGTCAAGAGCAGTCTCGCTCGCGTGTCTGTTGTATGCATGGACACCTTCGCGCTCGATGCGCAAGATGAAGCCGCCTCGCTGTCTGATCTCGTCTGCTTCATTCTCAAAGCGCACGTCAGTGATCACGATGCTCGCAGTGCTGTCGAACAGCTTCGACTTGAAGACACGATCGAGCCAGATGTTCTCGTCGATAAAGTTGCGCCCGACTTGTGTGCCCAGTCGTTGAAGCAGTCGTCTGACTTCTTTGTTCTGCTTCATCTCGTCCCATGAAGAGTTCATGAGATACGTCTGAAGATAGTCGACGCGAGCATCGTGCGCGATCATCGGGTTCAGCACATAGAGAGCCTGTTTGATCTGATCAGCGAACGAGACTCGAATGAAGTCATGATGCTCGCGCAGATAGTCGGCGACTGTGTCTTTGCCGGACTGCGCATAGCCTGAGAGTCCGATGAGTAGTTGCTTGTCTTTCATGTTGTCCTCTTCTAGTTGTCGTTTGATGTAGCTCATGACTTCTGCTCGAATAAATAGCCAGCGAAGTCAGCGAAGCGAAAGAACTCGACGCCACCGCGTGACGTGAACACGTCGCTCGCGATGGGTCGTTGAACCCCAGCGAGTGACAGCTCTTTGTCGACGATCGCGTCGCCTGAGATGCCTGAGCGTCGCTTCTCGTTCATGGTGATGCGTGACGTGATTAAACCTGCGTAGCCGTCTGGGGGCAGTGTTCGCTCGACAACGACGAGAGCGCCGCCGAGTGCGATGTTCGCGATCAGACGATCGAGCAGCTCGACAGCTTCTTCAGGTCGAAGAAACATGAGCACAAGAAAGCACGTCGCAAAGTCGAAGCTCTTGAAGTCGTACTCTTGTGCGCGCTCGTTGACGAGATGTCCGGGCGCACTGAAGCGCAGAGTCATCTCTTTCGACTCTTCGATCGAGATCAGTGTCGCCTTGCGTGCTGTCAACGTGTCAGCAAGAGCTCGACCGATGTTGCCAGTCGATGCGCCGACGTCGTACACATAGCCGTTCTGTCCGATGTAGTGACGTGCGATCTGTGCGACAGCTGACGTCGCAAGCTCGTACCACGGCAGCTGCTCACGAACGTGCGACTCGAAGTCGCGTGCGATCTCGCTGTTCTTGAACGTCCATTCGTTCGGAATCTCGAAGCTCATCGCTCACCTGATAACGCTTGCTCGAGAGCTGCACCGACTGCGCGATACAACGGTGGCGGAACTGCTCTCGCGATGCGCTCGTATCGCTCAGACGGATTCCCAGTCAGAATGAAGTCAGCTGGGAAGCCAGAGAGCCATGCGATCTCTGTCGCTGTGAACTTGCGACACTCATCTGGGTGCATAGGATCCGCAGATGAGTACGCGCCAGACTTTGTGAAAGTTGGCGCGGGCTTATCCCATGCGCATCGCTGTATCTGAAAGATCACGTCAGATCCCTCGCCCGGCTTGAGCTTGTTCCATTCGCGCTTGTAAGACGGTATCTGCGCGAACGCTTTGTCGATCTCATCTTGCGGACTCTCATGCGTCATCGCTTCGAGTGCTTCGCGCAGTGTGTACGCGTTGCAACCGAGAGTCGACGGGCGCAAAGGTGCGACGCCCTGATCTTTGCGTATTCCCTGAAAGATCAGACGACGACGAGCAGTGGCACAACCGAACGCGGCGACGTTGTAGATCTTCGCTTCGACGTGATAGCCAAGTGCTGTCATGCGCGTCACGATGTCGTGAAGCATGTCGAGCGCATCTGCTTGCAACATGCCGGGGACGTTCTCAGCGACGAAAGCTCTAGGCATGAGACCTTCGAGCAGACGAAGCCATTCGTCGAAGAGATCGTCAGTCGTCTGCTTAACGCCGTCTGAATAGTCTTTGATCTTCATCGAGCCGACTCGAGCGTTCTTTGACGTGTTCGCAGTCGAGAAGCTCGAGCATGGTGGCGAACCTTCGAAGAGATCAAGCTCGCCGACTTGTAGTCCAAGCTTGCTCAGAATGTCGTCAGCAGTGATCTCGCGAATGTCGCGCGAGTCGATGAATGTGTCTGGAAAGTTTGCGGCGTATGTGTCACGCGCTGGCTCGATGAACTCGACAGCGTAAGCGATACGCCAGCCAGCCATCTTGAGACCTAACGATGATCCGCCACAACCTGAGAACGTCGAAACAGCTGTCAAGCCGTTGTCGCGCTTCTTGATGTCGATCATGCTTTCGATCGAGTAGATGTCTTTTAAGTCTTCAAACAGTGAGTCCACTTGCTTGTCCTTCTTCTTGTAAGTCTCGCGCCATCAGTGTCGCCAGTGCGTGCTCTTGCAAGTGCTTGTCGAGCTGCTGTTGTCCTGTGCCAAAGTATGAGCACGAGTTGCAGATCCAGATCGTGTCGTTCATGAGTCGTTCTCGTCTGCATGGTTGATCGAGTTGCAGAACTTGTCGTGCACGATTCGTCCGTCGATGCGCTTGCAGAAGTCACCGTCTGCACAAGCTGAGACTGCTGGCGTCTCGATCTGTGCGATGTCAACACTCGACACGAATGTGACGCCTGTCGTGTTCGCTGAAGTCTCAGACGTCTTGCTGATCGGAAAGTTCGGCAAGCTAACGCACAGCTCATGGCTGACGTGCTCTTCGACGATCTTTGCCAGCAGCTCTCGCGTGCACGAATAGCACTGAGAGATTCCGCCGTCTGGGCATGATGTGCGTGCGAGTTCGAAGACGAGTTCGCAGTCTTTGTCCGTGATCTTGATGGTCATTCGTTTGTCCTTTGTGTGTGTAGTAGAGACTCGTCGAGTGCGCCAGCTCGTTGATTCGAAAACCAACGAAGCGCACTCGACGAGCTATCCCCTGAAGTGCTTTGCTACTGAGTGAGCGAAGCGAGAAGAGCTGCGATCGCTGGGTCGTTGACATCGACGACACTCTTCAAAGCGTCAGCACTGCCAGTCTTTGCTTCAACAGCTGGCGCGCTCGTGAATGCTCCAGTCGCTTTCGCTGAGAGATAGTCAGTCGCGCACTTGATGTCATCTGCTGACTGCGTCGCATCGTTCAAGATCCACGGCGCCGACTTTCCTGGCTTTGCGATTCCTTGTCCGATTCGTGCGAGAACTTGCTTGCCGATGTTTGGCTTCAATGCACTTCGCAGAGCGACATTGAAGAAGAGAACATCGAAGTGTTCCTCGCTCGTGTCAAGATCGACGACGTCACACTGAATCGCTTCAGCTTCGCCGAGACTTGTCACGATGCCCGTCTTGTATTCGTTGGGCGTGATGATGAGCAGATGACCGTTCAGATCTGCAGGCTTCGGTCCGAGCTCTGAGCTCGCTGGACTAGCGAAGGACATGTCTTGTCCCCTTTCGTTGTTGTGTTTAGTTGTGCCGACATTCGAGTGAATGCCGGTGGCTTGTGTGTGTCAGTCGCTCGTCAGACGATCGTCGACAGACTTGTCATGCGCATCGAATGGCGCGTCGTGCATCGAGAAATAGTCGAGACGTGCGAGACGTTCTTCTTCTGCGCGAGATGCTTTGATCAGCGCGCCGATGAGACACGCGAGAACGAAGCCAGAGATCAGAGTGATCGAGATCATGACAACAGCAAGGACGAAGAGATTCATGATGAAGCCCCCGGGCAACCTTGCGAAAGATCAGTCGAGCCGGGCAGATAGAACGGGCAGAACGAGCATGAAGTTGCGACTGCAGGGATCAAGTTCCAGCGAGATGAGTCCTCTTCAGGATCAAGAGCGACGACGAGATCTTTGATCGTATCGAGACGCGCCAGCGCATCGAGTGCAAGCTTCGAGTCGTAGTCACTGACCCAGACGTGCATGCCGTTGAGAGAGCCGCCCAGTGGATAGAAAGCGAGCGCGACTTTCTTGACTGTCTCGCCTTGCAGCTCAAGTCCAAGCGCGTAGAGATTCAGCTGAACAAGTTGCTGATGCGTAGGTCCGTCAGCTTTGCGTGCTTTCATGGAAGTGTTGCCGACGCACTTGTGATCTATGACTGTGCCCGTCGGTCGGTGAAACAGATCGAGACTGCCTGACAAGTTCTGGCGAATAGTGACACGATGCTCGACGAGCCAGTCGGCGTCAGCGTTGTTAGCTGCGAAAGCATCAGCGAGCCAAGCGTGCAAAGCAGTGCCAGAGATCGACGGCCATGGATCAGAAGAGTCATTCGTGCGAGTCCAGTCGAGCAAGCGATACGCGAGACGACGAGCACACTGAACGCCGATCTCAGACGGACCGATGTTGACTTGCTTCGAGCGTGGACTGTTCGCAGAGTGCGAACGAATGACTGACTGAAGACGCTGAACGATCGCTCGATCTTCAGAGACAGGCGAGAGAAGTTTCGTCATGATGCATCGCCCAGAAACTCGATCAGCTGCTTGCCGATGTGATGTGTGTAAGCAGGTGGGATCGCTTCGACGAGTTCATGCCAGAGCATATATTCGATGCCCATCGCATGACGTGCTTCTTCGATCGACGTCGCAGTCTTCCCGCCATGAGGAATCTCGTCGCGCATTGAGCCATAGATACCGACAGGACGTCCCTGAGACTTGTGATCACAAGGCAGTTCAGCGAGTTTGACGTTCGACTCGAACTGGCGATGACGACGAACTCGAAGACCGAAAGATGATCCACACAGAATGATCGGATCTATCATCGGCGCGCCAGGCACGTTCTCGATGACGTAAGGCTTGCCAGACGCGATGAAAGCTGCACGCGTCTGAGGAATCAGATCGACCTTCGTCGTCGACTTGCCCTGAGCGATGCGCAGATTCTTCGTGATGCTGTGCGTCTGACATGGCGGCGATCCTGCGAGCACGTCGAACGTGCTCAAGAAGTCGACGTCAGCGAGCACTTCGAGAGCATCTGCTTGAATGAACTCAAACGGATAACGCTTCTGACGACTGATGTCGACGCCGACAACTTCGAAGCCTGCGTCTGCGTATCCAGTAGATGCGCCACCTGCTTTGCAATAGAGATCGAGAAGTCTCATCAGATGTCACCTTCTTCTAGCACGACGAAGCGACGACTCTGAGACTTCTTCAGAAGCAGCTCAAGCACTTGCGCAGGCAACACTTCGCGAGCCTTCTTGATGTCGAGACGTTCAGACTCGACGATGCTGAAGCGCACTGCTGGCGCACCATTGACGAGACCGAGACTTGCTTCGCCGAGTGCTGACTCGATGTGTGCTCGAGCGATGTCGATCGCTTCGTTGATGCGTGCGATCTCACGCTTGAGACGTCGATACTCAGAGATCCAGTGAGCAACTTGAGCATCGAACTCGACGAGATCTTGTGAATGTTGTGTGCTCATTCGCAGTCACTCTTCTCAGTGTTGATCTCGATCTTCAGCTCTCGAGCGAGCGAGTCTGCGATCGGAGTTCCGTTCGCGTTGTCGATCAGTGCTTGAGACTGAATCTTTGACTCATCGACTTGACGTTGCGCCATTCCCAGAGAGATGTCTTCGATGATGCTGTCCAGCATTCGACGCTTTCCGATGTTGATGGCGAGATGATAAGTGAGTGCGACTGCGCTCAAAGCGAGAGCGAAACTTGACGCCGCAATTAGTTGATCGTGCATGGCTTGTCCTCTTTCGATTGTGTTGTGTTGTGTTTGGTTGTTTGTCGATCGCGATGTCTTCGCGACTTGTAGATTCCGTTCAGACTCGTGTCGAGTTCATCGAGCGACTGCTCTTCTGAAAGACCTGTCGCACGCAGCTGCTCGAAAGCGTCGATCAGCAGAATGCGCTTGTCTCTGAATGGCTTGATCACTTCGCGCTGAGCCGGTGTTAAACCGCCCCAGACGCCGTGCTCAATGTTGTTCTCGAGTGCATAGTCCAGACACTCGACGCGTCGATGACATGACTCACAGATCGCTCGATACAGATGCGCCCAGTCACGCTCTTCGCGAGCAGTGTCAGGAAAGAACAGATCTGGCAAGGGTTCAGTCGCGCAGAGACCGTCACGAAAGTCGGGCAACGCGAACCAGATCTCTGGCACTCTCATGACAGATCACGCTCATCACCGAAGCCAGCGTCGCGAAGAAGATCAGTCATCTGCGACAGCGTCATGACTGCCCAGAAGTCGCCAGCGTTCTTTGCGCCGACGCCGACAGGCTTGATCACAAGAATGCCGACGTCTGCTTTCGCGTTCTTCTTCTCGACTGCAAGTTCTTTGAGCCATGCTGGGATCGAATACGACTTTGCAGCTTTCACTTCGATGCAGACGCAGGGCACGCCAGCGATGTCACCTTTGTCGAATGCGCCAGACAAAGCACGACGCTCAGCACCGGCAAAGCCGTTCTCGATCAGAAAGTTGACAACAGCAGTCTCGGCCGCTGTTCCTTTCGCCTTGGCGCGACTCATCGTTCGCACTCGATGAACATCACAGAGTGACGAGCAGGCTCAACCGCGATGGACAAGAGCGCAGGAGCCCGCTCGTCGTCACGAGCACGCGAAGGAAACGCGCTCACGACAGAAGATTGAAGATGAGTCATCGCTGATCGACTTTCGCCGATGCTTCACGCAGCTGAGCGTTGATCTTGCGCAGAGCGTGATTCTGCTTGACGACTTCGCGAGTGCCGTCAGGCTTGTTCCATTCTTGAAAGCCGCCGATGAGATGTCCCAGTCCAAAGACAAACAGCAGGCTCGAGATGTTGATAAGAAAAGGCAAGAAGTGATTCATGAGATGTCCAGTCCGTTGAGTTTGAACGGATCATGCACAGAGATCAGATCTCGGGAATGTTCCAGCAGAGAGCTGAACTTGAAACAATTCCGCGAAAGATTGAATCTTTGTGCCTGTTCCGTGTTACAACAGATCTATGAACTCGCGATAAGTGCGACTCAGTAAAGCTCAGGAAACACTCGAGTGGGAGTGAATCCCTGAATCTTGCAAGATCTACATCTGCAAGATGTTTTACTATTCGCAACTTATCGACGAGATCAGCGATCCGACTATCTGGGGAGATAAGTAACAGTGGAGAAACTAGCACACATGACAGACGTTTACGCAACAGGGAATAGTTCTCAGCGTGTCGCGCGTATTCCCATCGAGGAAATCGAGCGACAGCTGAAGCGCAGATACGAAGCGAAAGGCTGGTCGAGACATCTCTGGGTGAATGATGTTGCGCATCTGCGACGTCTCGCGAAACACCCTGAAGACGTCACGATTGAAGACTGCGAAGATCTGATCTTGAAAGCAACAAAGAACAACACTCGCGCAAACTATATGTGGCGACTGACGAGTATCTATCGCACGATGAACGAGCTCGGAATTGTAGACAACAATCCGACGCTGAAGTTGCCTGTGATTCGAAAGACGCGTAATCACCCGAGACCTTTGACTGATCGTGAAGCTGCGACTCTGTTGAGCATGACGAACGAGCCGATGCGCTCATGGTTCGTTCTCGGTTGTTTCGCTGGATTGAGAGCGATGGAAGTTTCAGGACTCATGGGCGCAGATCTTGAGCAGACAGATGACGGCTTCACTCTTCGAGTTCGCGGCAAAGGAAAGACAGATCTCGTCATTCCTGCGCACCCGCTTGTTGCAGAGATCATTCAGAAGCAAGGCAGACTCGGTCGTCTCTGGAATCTGAACCCAAACAAGATCAGCGCATACGCTTGCGAAGAGATGCGTCGAGTCGGCGTCGATAAGAAGTTCCATTCTTGTCGGCATTACTTTGCGACCAGCGCGTTGAAAGCATCAGGGGGCGATCTTCTTGTTGTTCGTGATCTGATGCGTCACGCGAGTGTCGCGACGACTCAGCAATACACTGCGCTCGAGCAGTCGAGACCGACCTCGGTTGTCAACTTGCTACAGGTTCCGATCTACGCGAGCGCGTAGATTAGACTAGAAGTGTCGATGCTATGTCCGTGGCTCGACATGCTGGCGACGATCGCGACGAAGTCAGCTGCTGAGAGAGTTTCGCTTTGTTTACAAGGTGAAACTCTCTCTTCTTATTTATTCCTAGAATGTGCTTGCCTTGAGCCGAGGACTTGCCTTAATGTCTAACTATGCGCCGGACAGCGCATAAAACGGACAAAGGACAAGACATGCATGCATTACGCAAAGAACTGGCAGACAGGATCGTAGAAGCGATCGACGAAGCGATCGACGAAGCAGTGCTCGAGATCGCAGAAGCGCACGAGATCGAAGAGATCAAGTCTCTCGTCGCAGAGCTTCGTCTCGTACCAAGAACGATCTTTCGACGGAGCATCATTCGTCGTCTCGATTCATACATCGAAGAGCATGACGAGTTGTTGCAGGAACTACTCAAAGACGACAGCATCATCGTGACGGCAGGTGCATGATCATGATGCAGCTCTCTTACATCTTTGACGAAGTCAGCGCGATGGATCTTCTGCGCTATCTCGAACGCACTCACATCAACGAAGTGCGCGGCTCAGGGAATTGCGACTGCGACATCTGCGACGCGTGGGGCGTCATCTCTCACGTCGCAGGCGCTATTCACAAGCAACGCACAGATCGCGCAGCTGCACGAGCTGAAGTTCTCGACAATGAGCCGATCGTGATCAGTCCAGTGATGGTGACGATCGCAGAAGACGACGCACAGTCACCTCAGCGTCGCGTGAGCGTGCAGTCATGAGCACTTCTGAGATCGAGTTTCACCCGATGAACATTGAACTCGCGTGGTACGACACGCAAGAGCAAGCACTTGCTGAAGTCGCTCGACGAGAGTCTGCTCCAGTGCACAAGCATGAGAGCATCACGTCGTCGAAGACGAACAGAGATCACTGGGTCGTCTGTGTGAGATTCGCAGACTAGACAAACAACAAAGAAGCCCCCGACTGTCAACGAATGACAGTCGGGGGCTTCTTTATGTGTAAACAACTTACAAGTCAGCGAGACTCACCAGCGAGTACGCAGAGATCGCGTCTCGCGTCGTAGCCGTCGCCGAGAACTAGAGAGACAATTCCTGACGGGGATTCAAGTCCGCGTCGATTGCGAAACCATGGCGAGCCACCGTCCATCGCAGGAACTTGAATGTGCAGACGTGGTCCGACTTGTTGAGCGATGAAGTGATGAAAGTGAGCAGACAACAGAACGTCAGAGTCGCCGACTGGCGTGCGTCCTGTTGCTTGCTCTTGTAGCCACTTATCGACGTTGCGCGTCTGATGCCCGTGGATCATGCCAAGCACGACGCCGTCGAGATTCAACGCGAGCGAGTCAGCATCTCTCTCAGGATAACGAAATTGAACGTGAGCGAGCGCATCGTTCTCAGCACAAGCATCTTGCACAGCTGACACGATCTCGATCTGAAGCGAGTCAGCAGAGTCAGTGATCACAACACGATGAGGTTCGTCATGATTGCCGGGCACTGCTGGCACGATCACGTTCTCTGCAAGAGGCGCGAGAGCTTTGATCCATGCGAGCAGAAGTCGACGAGCGACACGAGTCTGCTGAGTGACGTTCAAGTCTGAACGCCCGAGCACTTTGCCAGACTGACTTGTCGAACCTTCGACACAGTCGCCGAGCTGTGGCATGACGATCGTGCCAATCGCGCGACCTGACTTGAGAAGTTCTCGATGTCTGATGACGCTCTGCTCGATCGCATTCTGAACACGACGCACAGTGCCAGAAGAACCGTCCCCAGAGTCTTTGCCGTATTGAGTGTCCCCGATGGCATAAACAGCACTCAGAGCACCGCTTGCTTGCTTCTGACGAGCACTGGGACGCCAGCGACGAATCTCGTCACACAGAGACTCGATGTCAGAGTCGCTCTGCGACTGATACGTCTGAGCAGGTACAACACTGACGCGAGCAGCTTCGAGCCACTCGCCGTCGTATCTTTGCCAGCGAGAACGACGCACAGAGACAACACGCCAGAGATCAGCATCGAGATCGAAGTCGCTCAGAAGATTCACAGCATCGGGCAGCTCGCCAGCAGTGCGCGGCGTCGATACGAAGAAGCCGCCAGACTCGTCGAGCTCGAGACGAGCGCGCCATGCGTCAGGCGTATTCGATGATCGAGTGTCAGAGCCAGACGCGCCGGGTGACGAGAGTCTGTTGAGCTGCTCAGAGAATGAACTCATGATCGTTCACACTTACACTCACGACGTCGATGCGACTGGATCGAGTTTCGACTGATGTCGACATCGTTCTCAGCGAGCACTCGCGCCAGAGCACGACTAGAGATCGTCTCGTCAGCGATCGCAGACATCACAGCGTCGCGATCTTCATCGCTGGCAGAGATGCAGAAACGCTTCACGGCGCAGAGTTGCGACGTGTTGCGAACTTGCGCGAGCTTGTCAGACAAACTCATGCGCGTCAGCTGTCAGACGATCCGACACCGTAGGCAGTGTCCTTCGCGTTCAGTGCACGCATCAGCACCGGCAAGAACGACACCCAAACAGCGTTAGAGAGTGCGAGAAGATCTTGACGAGTCATCGTCAAGGGCGAGATGTTTAATGCGATCATGCCAGTGATGACAGATGCGATGAATGCTCGAGCATAAGTTGCGAGCGCACTTCTGAGTTGTGAGTTCATGACTATGCTCGAGACGGTAGTTTGTTTAGCTGCAAGTCGACGTCGTTGTATTGCGATGCCCAGCCTAGTAACTGCTTGCCCCAGACTCGCGTGAAGTAGTCGACGCGCTCTTCACCGATGAAGCCTGCGCTGGGCGCATCTGTCGAGATGAGAACGCCAAAGCGATCTGACTGAAGCGCGACATGACCATACAAGCCACCTGAGAAGAAGACGGGTGCGCCCACTGGAGCCTTGCTCATGTCAGTGTGACGATGCTTCGCAGGAATGTGATTCCAAGCGTCGATCGCTGACGCGTACTTTACAGGAAGCCCCCAAGCATTCTGACAAGTTGCATGACAGTGTCCGACAGCAACGCTCTTGTGCTGAAGAAGCCACTGATGCATGTGAGCGAACGCTTGACTGCCTGTGATCTTTGAGAACGTAGGCTTCTTTCCAACTAGCATGGTGTTTCCTAACTTTCGATGATGTGTTGATCGAACTCGCCTTGCAGTCGAGCGACTTTGTCGCCGATGTCGATCTGTCGTTCTTCGATCTTGTCGATCTTCTTCGACATCTCATTCACTGCTTGACGCAAGCCACCGCCGTTCGGTCCGAACTGTGCTGTGATCACGTCGAGCTTGTCCGAGATGCGTTGCTGTGTGAGTTCGAACTTTGTCTGCTTGTGTTCGATGCGACGCCAGAGACCGAACGCGCCAGCGATCAGCGGCGTGAACAGACTGACAACTTGAGCGAGATTCGCTGTCTCAGGTAGTGAAGCCATGCGCTACGACTCGACGACTTCGATCTTGTCTTTCACTTCGTTATGACAGGCGCCACAGATGACGAGATCTTCAGGGTCAGCGAACTCGATCTCGACGTCTTTGTTGTTGCAGTCTTCAGATCTGCACGTCAGCTTCATGATCATGTTCTATTCCTAAGAGTTGGTCGGACTTGTGTAGGTCATCTGGATCGCTATGAAGTGCAGTGAGTAGCCTGCAGAGATAGTCGTCGATGACGGATTGAAGATGCGAGCAGTGAAGCCAGTCGTCGAGATTGCGCCAACACTTGCGGCGACATAGCCGCTCGAGTTTGCTGTCGCTGTGACGACTGGAACTTGAGTGAATCTTGACGTCGTGTTGAAGAGCACAGTCGCGCTCGCTCCACTGCCCGCGGCGAGAGTTCCTGAGAATGCGATCTTGTCTGCACTCACAGCGAAAGGCAACGGACGACGAATAGCATCAGGCGAACTCGCATTCGAATACGCGTAGGGGTAGTTCGTTGAGTCGTTCAGACTGTTAAGAGTTCCGCCGAGATCGTTGAGATCTGACGAGCTGAGAACACTTCCAGACGTGTACGTTGACGCGCCACCTGTGCCCTTGACTGGGAAACCTGTTGCCATTGTTTGCTCCTAATACCAGAGAGGATCTGTGCTGTCGAGAAGAGAGTTGTCGAGAATGAATGCGCTGTTCAAACTCGATGAGCTTGGTGCTACACCCGGCGACAGCGAAAGACTCACTCGCCAGTCGTCGACTGTGATGTCGTGATTCAGTCCTTCGATCAAGCACGCATAAGTCAGAGCACGAGAGTCGACTGTTGTGCGCTTCACAGTGCACGCATCGCCGAGATCAGTCTGAAGCAGAGAAGACCAAAGAGATGTCGATAAGCCTGAGACGCTGAAGACGATCGAGTCGACTCGAGTCTGCGCGAACGCGTATTTGTTTGCGATGATCTTCGCGAGCTGAGTCGGCGACGAAACACTCGACGCGAGAGGCGCCATGAGTGAGAAGTTGACTGTGCCGTACTGAGCGATCGAGTCTGTGTTTGTTGCAGCTCCAGTGATCGCGCCGTTCACGTCTGTGATCGTGACGCTGTTGATCAGATACTTCGAGCCTGGACTTGTCGAGATGTTGTCATACTCGATCGTCGTCGAGCTGGGAACATCTGAAAGCGTGAATCTGTTTGTCGCTGTGAAGATGTTCTCATACGGCGTCATCTTCACGACGTTGCTCGTCGTTATGAAGAGACGACCGAACTCTGCTGAGGCGCACTCTTGAGCAGCTGCGAGAGCGTTGGTCGTGCCATAGTTGCGAGGTGAGAAACTGCGATACGTTGACAAGCTTCGATCTGCACTAGGCCAGCCAGCGAGATCGAGAATTGTTGAGACACGAGTCGCGCTCGAGTCGACACCGTATGCAGAATACGAGATCGTCTTTCGAGCGAGCACTGAGAACGCATCGACACAAGTGAACGTCGCCACAGGATCGAGCGAGAGATCAGTCTGAACTTCTTCGAGATAGCCCCAGAAGAGATAGCGATCGACGCCTGACCATGTTGACACAACACGCATCGGCAGATTCGCAGAGAACGTCGGGTACGTTCCGTACTGATAGATCGAGCTCAAGTTGTCTGGATCGTAATCGCCTGAACGATTGTCGAACTCGATCGAGCAAGTGCCAGTCTGCACGAGCTGATTCTCTTGAGTGCGTCCGCGTCTGATACTGATCGAACGAATGTCAGACGTCGCAACAGTCACCCAGACTGGCGACACTGAAACGAACGACGACAGAAACTGAACTTTCAAAGTCGGGGCGTCTGTCCCGTTGTAGAAGCCCATCGACTACACGCCCAAGATCGAAGGATTGACTCCGCGACGACGCATCATCTGAGCGATCTGATCTCGAACACTGACAGCGAGATCGTGCTCACGAATGACGCTTCCAGCGACGTGAACGTGAACGACGACAGGACTGCTCGAAGATCCAGACTTCATGCGAGACAAAGGAATGACAGCTTCAGGGCCCGCTTCTCCGATGAGAGCGACAGTCGCACGAGTGACGACGCCGCCAGCTGCAAGAGCAGGCAGAGTCGGTCCTGTGTACGCGTGAGACTTCTTTGACTTCTTCGACGAGTGTGAACTCGACGCAGTGTCAGCAGTGCCTCGAGCTAGTGCAAGAAGTGCAGATGCTCGAGTCTTCACTGCTTGAGCAGTGTTCATCTGTGCGTTCGCGACATTACTGTCAGAGCGCGAAGCGACGCGCACAGCGTTCTCAGCAGATCTCTCAGCAGATCCGAACACTGCTTCGCTCGCGTAGCGTGCGAGAGAAGTGTCAGCGTCAGTCTTCTGCTTCGACAGAGAAGTGATCTCTGCAAGCGTCGACGGATCAGCATGAGCGAGAGCGTCGACGAGATCAGAAGCAGACACGCCTTGAGCGATCAGCTCGTTGACGAAAGACGCTGGCAGCTTTCCCTTCAGTGACTGCACGTTCGACTTGAATGAGAGCGTCTGAGACAAACTTTCACGCATGCGCGCGATGTAGTTGCTCAAAGGATTGCCAGTCGATGAGCTCGTCGCTTCGCCGTTGCCGAGAGAGAACTTGTCGAAAGAGTCTGAAGAGCCAAGTGCGTTCGAGTAGAACGACTTCTTGTCGTCGCGAACTTTCGCAAGATGATCGCGAGCAGTGCTCAACGCTTTCGTCGTTGCGACTCTCTGCTTCGCAAGTTTCGAAAGTTTCGACTCTTGCTTGTCCAGATACTTCAAGAAGTCGTCGTCAGCAGACGACGTCTTATTCTTGAATGCGCTCGTGACGAGACTGCCCAACTTCGAGACAGTCGAATGCACTTTCGCAGCTGTTGAAGTGAGACCGTCGATCAAGCCTTGAGTGATGAAGCGTCCAAACTCATGAAAGACCTTCGACGGCGATTGAATGCCCAGAGCTTTCTTGAACGGTTCTTTGATCCAGCTGGGAAGATGATCCAGAAAGAATGAGCCAACCTTTGAGAGCAAAGACTTCGCGCCATTGAACAAGCCTGTGATGATGTCTCTGCCAGTGTGATAGAGCCACGAGCTCGCACCGTTGAGCGCGTTCATCAGCATCTTCGGCACAGCTTTGAAGAAGCCGACGATCTGATCACGATGCTTCATGATCATCAGCACAGCGAGACCGAAGGGCCCTGTGATGATCGCAAGAAGAAGAGGCCAGTGTGACTTGATCCATGCGACAACTTTGACAGCTGCATTCGCAACAGCATGGAACGCGCCAGTCACGATCTTCCTGAAAGTCTCTGAGTGCTTCCATGCGATTACGATCGCGGCGACGAGACCGACGATGGCGAGCACGACAAGCCCGATCGGGTTCGCTTCCATGACTGTGTTGAGAATGGCTTGCGCTACTGCATAACCCTTAGTGACAGCAGTGCCACCTTCTGTCGCGAATGTGAGAGCAGTCTGAGCAGCTGTCATGCCTGACGTCATCGCGATGTAGAGAATCTGTGCGCCCTTATAAAGTTCCATGATCGCGATGCCGACTCGTTGAACGGCGATGAATGCTTTGTATGCGACGACCATTGACACGATCGCCCCCACGATCGGGACGATGATTCCTTTGTATTTCTCGAACCACTTCGCGAGATGAACAATGCCGGGCAAGACAACGTCAGAGACGAAGTGTCCAAGCGTCTTGCATACTTGAGCGAACGTCTTCATCGCAGGTTCGAGATGTTCTCTGATGACGGGCCACTGCTTCATGAACGCTTCAGTGATCGACGTGAGCACCGGATAAAGACGCATGCCGATCTGGACTTGCAGACCTTCGATGGCAGAATGGAAAGATCTCTGCGCCATCGTGTTCTTCTTGACTGCGTCAAGATTCGACTGGGAGAGCACGAGACCGTTGCGCTCAGCTTCGTCGCCGAACTCTTTCAAGCCTGCGCTGCCTCGATTGAGCAAAGGGATCATCTCAGTCGCGCCACGTCCAAACATCTTCACAGCGATGGCAGTCTTCTCGGGACCGTTTGGCATCTTCGCGAACTTATCCATGATCGTCGGAAGCATCGAGTCGAGACTCTTGAGATGACCTGTCGAGTCTTTGACAGACTCGCCCATGATCGTCGATGCGTTCTTGTTGTTTGCCATGAAGACAGACAGCTGGCGCAGACCTTTGCCGAGACTTTGCGTCGAGACGCCAGACATCTTCGCAGTCTCGCGCAACTTAGACATCGACTCAGCACTGGCGCCTGTGTAACGCTGAAGCGTTCGAACTTCGCCAGCAACTTCGGCGAACTTGCCGAGTGAGTCTTTGACGAATGCGCCAGCTTCAGTCGCAAGATGCGCGAGAGAGATGCCTGCAGCTATCGTGCCGATCTTTGAGATCATGCCCGAAGTGTGCTCTGCTGTTTTCCCGATGTTGTGAAGAGTCTTCGAAGCGTTAACGTCGCGCCCGTAGATCGACATCTTCAGCGACTTATCTGCCACGATTACTCCTTCTTCTCAGCTGCTCGAACGAGCAGATCGAAGACCCCTGTCTCGAGGTCCCAGATGTTCCACGGCGAGATTGCTGGGAACGTATTGCACAAGAGCGGCATGTATTTGAAGACGCGCTCTTCGATCGGGCAGACTAGCCCTCTATTGCTTTTGGGTCGTCTGTCGAAACTCCGCCCAGATCTATGTCTTCGAGATTCTCGATCTCAATGTCTGTCGCTTCATCGAACGTCAGATCTTCACCTGCACGAAGACGAGACACCCAGATCATGATGAGACCGATCTCGCGACGATCGACTTCGATCTCGTCGCGCTTCGACTCGGGCATGCTCTTCAGCTGCTTATCTGTGACGCTCGCAGACGCAAGGATCTTCTCGAGCGGACGTCGAAACTCGCGCTCGATGCGTCGTTGTTCAGCGAGTGTCAAACTGCGCTGACCTTCTTCGCCGGGTAGGTAATAGATCTTCTCTTTGATCTTGACTGGCATAATGCATTCCCCTTGTTAGTTTGAGATCTTGTTGATCGCTTGACTGAGCGCGCGCTCAGCTGCTTTCTGAAATAGTGCGCCCGCGCGAACGCTTTGCAGAATGCTGACGAAGAACGGCGTCGGCTTCTGCGTCACCCAGTGATCTTCGTTGCCGAAGACTGGGTGACGCCAGCGTGCTTTGCCTTTGACAGCGATGCCTTCGACATGAAACGGCAGCGAGCGATAACGACCTGACACTTGCGCGAAGCGAGTGCTCGAGATTCGAATCTCGACGCGCGCGTCACGAGTGCCAGTGACGAGACGAGCTTGAGTTGCAGCTGCAAGAGACTGACGTAAACCTAGACTCGATCCCTTGTGCTTGCGCTCTGAACCGATGGCACCTTTGCTTGGTAGTGCTCGCGCTGACTGTTTAATCTCTTGCACGACTGGAGCAGCTGCGCGCAGAAGACTCTTGCGAAGTTCTTTCGCGAGCTCAGGCGAGAACTTGCGCAACTCTTTATAGTAGAAGCGCAAGTCATCGCTCTGAGTGTTTACGTCAATGCTCGACACGACTAGAGTGCAGAGTCGCTCGTGATGTAGCGAATAGTCATCGGCTGACCAGTCGAGTCATCTGCAAGAGCTTCGAAGCTGATGTTCTGCATGATCACGTCAGGACCAGACACGTTCGGGGTGTCGCCGTCGAGCTTGATCTGAGGAAGAGTGATCACGATCGACTCTTTGTCACTGCCCGCGATTGTTGCGCCTGCAAGTGTGAGAACGACTGCGACGTTCGAGTCTGCGACGTACGCATCGAGATACGTCGTCGAGTTGAACTCGACTGTCATCTTGCCTGTGATCTTTCTGAAGCCAGAGATCACTTGTTCAGACTTAGTCAAGCTGCCCAGATTGAAGCGATCAGTCTTCAACGCGTTGTCGACGCTGATTGAGAAGTCACGAATGTCGCCAGCTGTTGTGCCGTTGACTGTGATCGAACCCTGCGCGAAGTGAAACAAGTTGTTCGCTGTCGTGTACGAAGCAGTCTGAAGAGCAGCTGCGCCAGTTCCCGACGTCGTCATTGACTTGCCGTCGATGCTGAACTTGCCTTTCGCCATGCCGACGTTGTCGACACTCAGCTCGAACGATGAGATCTTGCAACCTGCGATCGTCTTCGGCGTGACTGTGCCGTTGAATTGTGGGACACCAATCTGGAAAGTGTAAGAAGAGCCGAACAAGTCGCCCAGCGTGAAGTCGAACGTCTTGCCAGTTCCGCCAGCGTTAGCAGTGCCCGTTGGGGCAGTACCTGTCGCAGCTGAAAGCAGAAGTCCTAGACCTTTCGCTGGCAAGTCGATCTCGAAGTCGCCAGAGACTTGAGTCGCAGTGAGCACGCGACGAATCGCACGAGCGACTTGTCCACCTGCTCGCAGACCCATACCTTGCACAGTCGTCTTCTGAAGATCGACGCTTTCAGAATTGAACTCGAAGAAGCGAGTCACGGCGACAGCTGTGCCGAACGTCGTTTCCTTAACCATGCCCAGCTGACCGCTGAGACCTGAACCGATAGCCATGTGTGTTGCTCCTTACTCGGCAGCCGGTTCGACCGGTGCGCTGTTGTTGTTTGACTTCGATGTCTTCGCATCGACTGACTGCCAGACGTCTGTCTGAAGAAGAAGCAGAGTCGCGTCACTGTCAGAGACTTCCGCTGTCTGTCCTGCGAGCACTGTGATGTTGAGCGAAGGGATCTCAAGATCCCCAAGCGGACTCACATTCTTGATAGTTGCCACGATGACTCTCTCTTTCGTTGATTAGATTCGGGCGCGATAAGTGATCACGAATGTGATCATCACGACTGCACCTGCAGTCGTCTGTCGATACTTTGTCGTCGCAGTCTCGAGATTCGCGTACAAGCAGACGCCACCGAGACTCGGATCGCTTCGTATTGCTTGCTCGCATGAAGCGAGCAGTGCGTACGCTCGAGCGCGTCGAGCTGAGACGTCTGATGCGCCGTCCCATGACCAGAGGAAACAATTCAGCGAACCGTCTTCCATCTTCGACTTCGCGCCGATTGGTGCATACTCTTGACGAAAGTCGCCAGCCTGAATCTCGTCTGCTTCGAGCGAGCCGTCATGACCAACAGCGACAGCGTCACCGGGGTAGGACTGATCTATCTCGACGCCGTCGAAGATGCGCACGTTCGTCAAAGAAGATGACGCACGCAGAGCAGTGATCACACTCGAGAGCACGCTCGAGAACGCTGGCGCGCTCACGCCATGCCCGGAAGACTCTGAGGATCGAGCAGCTCTTGTGCGCGACGTGGAAGAGAATAGGTCGAACCTGACGAGAACTCGTCACCAGACTGTGACAAACCTATGACGCCAACGGCGCCGCGCTGTGTCTGCCAGAGATGACGAATGATCTCGAGAACGCCCTGCTGAATAGTCGGCGGCGTAATCAAGAATCCTGCTGTGTATGTGACGACAACAGCGTCGACACCTGTCGCCCAGTAACCGTACGAAGAAGAACCGATGACACCTGAGCTCAAGCGATAGAGACGCTGACTCGTCACGTCGATCTTGTATTGCGAAGACGCGAGCTGGACGCCGTTCTCGTAGACACTGGACACGCTCAAGATCGGCGCATTCGCGAGTCGAATGTTGTCGACGCCGCCGTCGTACTTCTCAGACGTGAACGTGCGACGACCTAGTACGAGACCACAGTATTGCTCTGCGAGATCTTCAGCTGCGTCGATGAAGCGTCGAACTTCGTCTTCGTTCGCGCTCGCGCTAGGAATGTTCAAATGCGCGAGCACGTCGCTATATGACACGACAGGCAGTCGAGTCAGATCGCGAACACTGAACTCGTCAGTGAATGCGCTCGCGTTCGCGCCTGTCGCTAGCCAGCGAACGAGATGACGACCAGACTGAGACGGCGTGAATGAGACGTCATACAAGCCGACAGAGCTGTTCGTGACAGTAGGTGTCACAGAAGTTCCATCGGGTTGAGTAATCGTCGCAGAGACGCTCGTTGCGTTAGCGTTCGCCCCTGAAGCGTCTGTGATCGTGATGCCAAGAGCGACGACGTCGCCGAGATCGTATGCCATCGCTTATCTCGCTTTCATGCTTGCAGTGCTGATCGTGCGCGAACTTGCTTGAGCTGAACGCTTCGACGCTGATGACATCGAGCCAGCAGTGACGTACGCGTTGTACGTCAGTGTCGAGTTGTATGAGATGCTCGCGTTGTAGAGAACATGAGTGACGATCGAAGTCGACACAGATCGAGAACTCATCGAGCTCGAAGACTTTGACTTCGAAGACATCGACGCGCTCGACACTGTGCGAGCAGACATGGAAGACGTCACGAAAGACGCGCCCATTGAGTCGCAGACGCGCCAGTTGTCACAGTGAAGATCTGATCTTTCTGCACATCAGTCAGCAAAGTCAGAGAGACTTGTCCGACTGTGTATGGTGCAAGACCGCTCGCAGCTGCACCAGTTGCATAAGCCGCCAAAGACGGCGCAGTCGAGAATCCAGTCGTCGCAGATGCGACACAGCCGACGCCATAAACTTGCCCAGCTGTTATCGAAATCGGCGTCGCAGTTCCAGAGTCAGCTGAGCCGACTGTCTTTGTGATTCCCAGAGTGAACGACTCACTCGTCACAGCGTTGAAGCCGCCCATCGTTGCTGTGCCATTCTTGATCGCGATCGCCAAGCACTTTGCACTTGTCGGCGTAGAAGCAGAATAGGCACCCTGAGCATCAGAAGGTTGAAAGAGACCGACCTGCACTTTGTTATTGACTGGCGGCGCAGATGGTGCCCCGACGACAGTGACTGAGACTGTGATCGTCGAGCAAGTGAAAGTCTTTGTCGCAACGAACCAAGAGATATACATGACATTGTTTCCAAGCTGACGAGTGTTCGCAGTTAAGAGTCGAGACTGAATGTCCATTCCTGTCGAAGTCATAAACTCTTGGGCGAGCTGATCAGAAGAAGGGTTCAGTGCAGTCTTCGCAGTGCCAGAGATCTTCGTCGCAACAATAGCGGCGGCGCCGTTTATGTCTGCGTCGATGATTGTCGCGTCGACGATCTTTGCAGATGTGATCTGACTGTCAGCGATCTTCGCTGTCGTGATTGCGTTGTTCGCAAGATTGGATCCGTCAGCGAGAGCGAGAGTCCCAGAAACACTAGGCAAGATCAGAGTCGGCGTGCCCGATGCAGGTTGCTGGATCTTTCCATTGACTGAACCAGTACCGACTTGAACGTATGCGCCAGCTGTGACAGTGCCGCCGCCGTTTGTGAGCACGCTTGCGTTGACTGTTGTCGCTGTGATGTTGCCACTCGAGTCAGTCGCGACGAGAGAGTTCGATGCGCCAGAAGTTGAAGGTGTCGGCGTAACTTGTTGCCACATTGAAGTCATGAAAGTCGTGTCAGAAGTTCCAGCAGAGATGCGTCGATACGCGACGCCCTGATACGAGACGAGCGCACCTTTCGCATAAGAAGTCGAAGGTGCCCAAGCTGCGATCGCGACACCGTTGATCGAAGACTGCGCGAGACCAGACGGGTCGATCTTCGCATCTGTGACAGTGCCGTTCGTGGGGGTGCGCGTATCAGTCAGACGCGTGTCAGTGTTGACAACGAGAGCAGACGTGTCAGCGATGCCATGCACGTTCGTGCTCGCTGAAGCGTGCGTCGACAGTGCGCTCGAAGCGTTCGACGCGACAGTCGTGTCAGCGTTCGTCGCGAAAGTTTGAGCAGCTGCTTGAGCGGCGTTCGCTTTCGTCGTTGCGTCAGCAGAAGCAGTCGAGATCGCTGACGTCTTAGCGTCGTCAGCTTTCGCTTGTGCGCCAGCTGGTGTCTCTTTGTCAGCGACAGTCGTGTCGAGTGCATCGAGACGAGCTTTCACAGTCGCAGACGCGCCCTGAGGATTAGTGCCCAGAGTCGACTCGATCGCTTCGATCGCGTCATTCGCGTTCGCATGCTGATCAGCGTGCGGAACATTAGCAGAGTCGAGCGAGTCAGTCGCCGTCGGATTCGTCAACGAGTCAAGCGCGTTAGGAAAGTTCGACGACATAGTGAGACCTCTTCTTACTTAGCAGACTTAGAGACGCGAGCGACTTCGTGCTGAGTGTCAGAAGAAGCAGTCTCGATAACATCGTCAACGATCTTCTCGCCAAACTTCTTGAGCTCAGCTTTGATCTCTGCGATGTGCTTCTTGTCGACAGCACCTTCGAGCTCTGTCTTCAATGCTTCGATGTAACTCATGAAGAGTCCTTTCTTGAATTGTTGTGAAGAACGCTGACGAGCAGTCAGGGGATAACTGCTCGTCAGCGATACATCTTGAGCAGTGACTAGAAGCCAGTCTGCTTCGCGACGCCTGTACCTGAAACAACAGACACAGCCTTCGGGAAGCGATGCGCTAGTGCGACATAGCCGTAAACCTGGAAGCGGACGGTCAACGTCGAAGACTGGACGTCAGGAAGCACACGGCTCTTCACGCCAGACTCGAACAGGTAGCTGTCCGAGAACTTGCCAGCGATGATCGGCAACTGGTTCGTGTTGATCGTTGGCACAGTCGCATCGACGTACACATTGACACCATGAATCGAACCGACAAGACCAGAAGCTGCGCCCGGGTTAGTGTTCACGCCATTCGCGTTGAACGGACCATTCGCACTAGGAACAATCAGCGGACGGTTCTGTGAATCAGTAGCAGACGCGAGCCAGTACCAAGTCGACGGCGAGATGATGATCGCTTCTGGTGCACGATAGCGATTCGAGACGACGCCAGAGATCGCTTGCGCGATCGCTTTCTGCGTGCCCGGACCGTCAGGTGATGAAGCAGTGTAGGTGATCGAGTTTCCTGAGTTGATGCCAAGATACGTCAAGCCCTGAAGAGTGCCAGAAGTTCCGTCACCGTTGCCGACGACTGCTGTGTTCAACTTCAGCGCATAGTCAGCCATCAGATCGCCAAAGACCATGCGATCAAGTCCGCCTGAGAGCGGACTCTGCTCGACGAGCTGAATGCTCACGCCTTCGTATCCTGAGATCGTACGCACTGGAGCAGTGACAGTCGCTGTCACCATGTCCTGATTCGACGTCGAGCTGTTGTCGGACGACTGGAAACCTACCGCGGTTCCAGTCGTAATGCGCGGAATGTTTATGCTGTCCGTTCCAGCGGGCAGTGCCATCTTCGTGAGAAGATCCGCACCCACTCGAGCGGCACGGGCCAGTTCGGCGTACTCATTCGTGATATACAAGGGCGGAACGAAATCGCCGCCGCTTGTGTCTGTTCGGTTGATGTCGCGAGTCTCGACAGCAACTTCGCTCTGGTGACGCACGAGACGAGCACGAGCGTCAGAGTCGCCACGCAGTTGCGCGTTGATCATGTCGCGCACGAATGAGTTGTCAGAGTTGCGATCGTAGGTCATCTGCTCTTTGCCGATGACTGCTGAACCGAACGTCTGAACGCCAGCAGTCGCGCGAGACTCAGCGAGCTCACGAGTGCGAGCTTCTAGAGCTTCGGCTGTTGCGATCTTTGCGTCGAGATCTTTGATCTCGCCTGCACGAGCTTCAGCTGCATCGAGTGCCTCAGCAGAGACCTCAGACGCACTCAGAAGCTCTTCAGCCGCGCTCGCGGCTGTGTTGCGCGCTTCGCGCAAGTTGTCAAGCATGCTCATGCTTGTTCTCCTTTTGTGTGTGTGAATAGAGTCGCCGTCGGGGCAGATGCGCCAAGGGCAAACACTCGCGCGTCGTTGTGACGCCGAGTGAGTCTTAAAGATTGAGTGCGAGCTTCAGCGCGATCTTGCGCCGACGTAGCTCGAGCAACTCAATGTCGTTCGAAGTAGCAGATCGCATCGCGACGCTTGTGCTGTCATAAGCGGGCCATGTCACGACTGACACTTCGAACAAGTTCAGATCTTTGAGAGTGCGCAAACCTTCTGCACGAGTATCGCCACCGGGGGCGACAGAGAACGCGAATGACATCTTGTCGACGTCACCGCGCTCGAGTGCAGATGCGAGCTCGACTGCTCGCGCATTGTTTGGATCGAGATCCGCTTCCATGCGCAAGCCGTGCTCATCTTCGCTCAAGCGAAGAGTGCCCGACTGTGTCGAAGCAAGAGGCAGCTGATCTGTGTCGTGATTGACAAGCAGAAAGACAGGTTCGTCAGATGCAAGAGATCGAGAGAATGCGCCCGGCGCGATCACTTCGCGAGTGCTCAAGCCTGATGCTTCAGAGTTGAACGTCGCCGCATAGCCAGCGATTCGAAGAGAGCCGTCTTCTGTGGTGACTGATCGCACTTCAGAGTTCATCGTGATGCGCTCAGCTGACTCGATCGCATACTTGCGCGCTTCGAGCTCAACGTACGAAGACATCTGCTCGACGATCTTCGCAGTGCTGACAGCGTCAGTCTCTTCTTGCATGTTCATCTCGTCGTCAGCGTCGACAAGTCCGAGAGCTTCAATGACTTTCGACAGTGCGGCATCAGCGGCGCAGATCAGATAGTAAGCCTGAGAGACGATCTCGTCTTTGTCTTCGTACTGCTCGAGAAGAGTTTGAGCTGCGTCCATTGAAGCGTCGACTGCCATGATCGAGTCAGAGAATGAGTCAACGTCGACGCCGTAGATCTTCGAGTCTGCTGACACGTCGTCAACGACTGGCGCGAGCATGTCACGTTCTTGCATAGTGTTGCCTTTCAATAGTGCGCCACGCGCTTTCAGTGAGTCACGAATCTTCGCCGACCAAGTGAAACCTTCGTCGCCGCCCCATGCGTCCCAAGCGACACGACCATGACTCGGAAAGTCTTCGTCGTTGCTTGAGAAGCCTTTGCTCTTCTTGTCGACTTCATGTCGAGAGAAGAATGAATACATGCGCAGGACAGTCTTCTTCGACAGCGCATCGCCTCGAGCTAGTTGCGAAGCGCGAGCACGACCAACATCTGTGAAGCTGTCGCCTGCGAGTCCGTCGTTGATCCATTCGAGTGCGCGCTTCGCGTTATCGCGCACAGTCTGAGGTGGACGATACGTCTCTGCCATTACTCGAGCACGCCCATCATCGGCGCATCATCGCTGGCGTCAATTCCAAGAGCAGCGAGATCGCCACCGGCTACGACGTTTCCGACAAGTGCTTGATGGAACTCGTCGCCACCTTCGTAACGCTCGAAGCCGTCCAGTAGTCGAACTTCGTTCGCTGTGCGTGCGCCCATCGCGATGTTGAGTTGATTCACTTTCGCGCGAGTCAACGAGTCAGAGCGCAAGAGCTGCGAATAATCGAACACGACATCGACGCCATCAGGCAGCACCTTCGATAAACCTTGCTCTACGCGAACGAGCCACGGCGTGACAGTGTGCGTCAAGAAGTTGAGCGACTGTTGCTCGACGTTCGCGTATGTTTGGTTATCACCCATCGCGCCGATCAGATGAGACGGTATGCGATAGATGCGCGCGATGTCGCGAAGCAACTGCTCGCGCATCTCGACCATCTGTTGATCAGCTGCGCTCGACTGAATCGCTCGCCACTTCATGCCGTTCGATAGCACTGCAGGCTTGCGATGACGTCTGTGCGTTGCTTCCCATGTTTGTTGGATCAGAAGAGCTTGATCTTTGTTCAACTTGTCAGGCGTCTCGATTACAGAAGATGGAGTCGCGCCCTCCGCGTAGAACTGGGCGAGATGACGATCCATCGCGAGCGATAGCCCAACAAGGTTGCGCGACTGAATAAGAGGTGACACGCCAACAAGTGACTGCGGCGGCGTGAACCAGCGCAAGTGAACAATCTCGTCACGCGCCATCTCGTTGCCGAGATGAAGATAACGTCGAGAAGTTTGATCACCGCTGGGCAAGACTTGCATCTGATACGGGTGCAAGGGAACGATGCCGATGATGTTCCCGCGAGTGTCACGATCGACATGCAAGTACGAATTACCGTGAAGAGCCATGCAGCTGACGATCATGTGGATCAGCTCATAAGTGTTTGACTCAGGATCTGGATCAGCAAGAACGCTGGGAAGCGCGATCGTCTTTCGAGTCCCGTTCTCGATCTTGTACGCGCGCAAAGGCAAGCTCGCGACACTGTCAGCGAGAAGAGACACAGATGCGAGCACACTCGAGATCCCGAGCGCAGTCCATTCGTCAACACGTTCGCCAGCACCTGACGTCATTGTTGTCGAGCCATACATCTGAGAGAGCGGACTGACGTAGTTGTTGAACTGCGGATACTCGCCCGACTGAGCGCGTCGAAGAAGACTCATGAATTACGCCGCCAAGTATCCGAAGAAGATCATCTCGACGCCGATGATCATCAGAGAATAGTCAAAGCCGAAACGAAGACCTACGCCAGACGCAAAGCACAGAGAGCCGACAACTTCGAGAGCTGTCGTGATCTTGTCGCGCATAGTTACTCCTCAATAGACCAGGGGTCGAAGATGTCAGGAAGGCTCGCGCCTTGAGTGTGATGCCATGAAGCTCGCTCGAGTCCCATGACTGAAGCGACTGCCAAGTCGATGCGACGCGTCGAGTGTCGAGTCTCTTTCGCGAGACGTGCACCGCGCTGATCGACTTTCATCGTCGCGTTGCTGACGTGACGTGCGAGTCGCGCATCGTTGTCGTGCGTCAGCGTCTTGTTCATAATCGCTTCATAGAAGCGCGTCGTCGCTGGCGTCATGCGCGAAGCAGTCTGCGGAAACAACACAACCGGCAAGCCTTCATCTTCGAGCACTTGGAACGTGCGCGCCCAGCGATACGGATCGCACGCGATCTCTTCGACTTGAAACTTCGCGCACGCGTCACGAAGACTCTGCTCGACGTCGAGAACAGGAACTTGCCAGTCAGCTGCTTCGCCCTCTGGCTTCTCCCAGAGATCGACAACAAAGACGTGCGGATTCTCTTCAACAGTCACGCCGACGATCGCTGTCGCGTCGCCGTTGAATGAGCCATCGAAAGCGAGCACGACACTCGCGCCAGACTCGATCTCTCTCGGCTTTGCACAAGCTTCGAAAGTTCCTGCAGGTAGCCAAGTGTCAGAAGTTGAGACCCACTGGTTCAGACGCTTCGTGCGAAACTCTGACTCGGGTGTTCTGTTGATCACTGACGCGAAGTCATCACTGGCGACGATGTCGTTGAAACCGGGATTCGCTTCACGCCATGCTTGCTCTTCGCGATGATCAAGCTTCTGGTCGTGCGCTTCCCACCAAGCGAAGAAGAATGAAGGATCGTCAACTTCGCCGAGAGCGACGCGCTGACCATACTGATAAAGCGAATAGCAGAGCGAGTCTCTGCCAGTCGAGTCAACTTTGACGCCTGCTGTCGTGATCGCCACGAGAAGAGGTTCAGTCCGCGCGCCCTGCGCGAGTTGCATCACGTCGAACAGCTCACGATTCGGTTGAGCATGAAGCTCATCGAACGCCACGAAAGTCGGCGAGAGACCTTCTTTCGTGAACGCTTCAGCAGAGAGCGCGCGATACGTCGAACCCGTCTTCGGATTGTAGATCGCATCACGATACACATCGAGCACTTCATTGAGTTCAGGTTGCATCTCGATCATGCGCTTGGCAGTGCCGAACACGATGCGAGCTTGATCTCTGTCAGCTGCGCACGAATACACTTCGCCACCAGAAGGACCGAGCAGAAGATGCTCGAGTGCAAGAGCAGAAAGCCACGCGGACTTTCCGTTCTTTCTAGGTAGACCTATGAGAGCGACCTTGTGTCGAAGTTTGTTGTCTGCGCGAACAGCGAGAAGATGCTCAGTGAGTTTCGCTTGCCACGGCCTGAAGATCATCGCTTCGCCAGCAGAACCTGCGACTGAATCTTTCGTGATCTTGCACAAAGTTTCAGCGAAGTCGACGACTTCGAGTCCGCGACTTCTCTTCAGATCAGCGACTGGAACTTTCGTCAACCATCGAGGCGGCCATGTCGTGTCTGTCTTACGTTTCCCCTGAGTCATGATCTACCTTTGCGAACGTCGAGCGATCAGCTCGTCGAGCGCAGATGCACGCTTCACTTCTGCGACACCAAGCTTCGAACGATCAGAAGGAGTCAAGCCCAGAGACGACAAGATCTTGAAGATCTCGTTCTCGATCGTCGAAAGCATGCCGACAAGCGGATTCGCGTAGGCGTAACCTTTGTCCGTGTAGAGAACATGATCAGAGCTCTCGAGCTTCGCGATCAGCTCAGAGCGTCGCGCATACTTCTCGCACAGAAGCAGAAGCGCAGGACGATCACTGTCAGCGATCCATGATGCTCGAGCGCGAAGATCATTCCACAGCTCGCGCGTGCGCTCGTCCAGATGCAGAGGTGCGTCTTCGACTTGCGTCAACGAGATGACGCTTGCGAGCGCAGGCAGTGGACGCTTGCCCGGGTTGCCAGTCTTTCGCTTCAGCTCGTTCGGCTTACGCGCAGGACCAGACATTGAGCACTTCTTTCAAATTGTGAAGCAGGCAACCCCGCTGGGGGTTCAACCTGCGAAAACGTGTTCTCTGC
>Ga0209084_1000664_pt1 | contig 31833 bp, 31 predicted proteins | sample C_130820_MF_Meta_FD_187309 | JGI IMG/M metagenome (GOLD analysis project Ga0209084, IMG submission 187309) | Freshwater microbial communities from Lake Croche, Canada to study carbon cycling - C_130820_MF_MetaG (SPAdes) (version 2) | ecosystem: Environmental > Aquatic > Freshwater > Lake... | reverse complement strand
AGCACCGCCACCAAGAGCAGCAAATTGAAGGCCAGCGCGACGCTCGAAATAATGCCAAACATCATGTAGTACACGCACATGAAGACGGCCACAGCGGCAAAGCCCCAGGTGACGCTATTAAAGCCTTTGGCGATGTTTTCTGCGCCCAGCGAAGGGCCGATGGTGCGCTCTTCGATGATCTCCATGGGCGCGGCCAGCGAGCCCGCGCGCAGCAGCAAAGCGGTGTCGGCCGCTTCCACGGTGGTCATGCGGCCCGAAATTTGCACCCGTCCGCCGCCGATTTCGGAGCGGATCACCGGCGCGGTCACGACCTCGCCCTTGCCTTTTTCGAACAGCAAAATCGCCATGCGCTTGCCCACGCTCTCGCGGGTTACGTCGCGGAAGATGCGGGCGCCTTTGGCGTCCAGGGTCAGGTGCACAGCGGCCTCTTGGGTCTGGCTGTCAAAGCCGGGCTGGGCGTCGGTCAGGTTTTCGCCGGTCAGGATGACTTGTTTTTTCACAATCACCGGTGCGCCATTGCGTTCCAGAAAACGCTCGGTGCCCAGGGGCACCGGCCCGGTGCCAGTCTCAGCGGCACGCGCCTCGGCGCCGTCCTCGACCATGCGGATTTCCAGCGTGGCGGTGCGGCCCAGAATGTCTTTGGCCTTGGCCGTGTCTTGCACGCCGGGCAGTTGCACCACGATGCGGTCCAGCCCCTGCTGCTGGATCACCGGCTCGGCCACGCCCAGCTCGTTGATGCGGTTGTGCAGGGTCGTGATGTTTTGCTTGAGCGCCTGCTCCTGCACTTTGCGCGCCGCAGCGGGCTGGATGCTGGCGACCAACTTGGTCTCGGCGCCGTCCAGGCTTTGGGCGACGATTAAATCGGGAAATTGGTCTTGCAGCAGGCGCTTGGCCGCCTCGACCATGGCCTCATCGCGAAAGCGCACTTCCACCGTCTGGCCGTTGCGGCTGACGCCGCCGTGGCGGACACTTTTCTCGCGCAGCGCGCTGCGCACGTCACCGGCCAGCGATTCAGCCTTTTTGCTCAGCGCCGCCTGCATATCGACTTGCAACATAAAGTGCACGCCACCACGCAAGTCCAGGCCCAAATACATGGGCGAGGCGTGCAGGCTGCTCAACCACAGGGGCGAGCGGGACAGCAAATTGAGGGCCACCACGTAGGTCGGGTCGGCCGCTTCGGGGTTGAGCGCTTTCTCGATCGCGCCTTTGGCCTTGAGCTGGGCGTCCGTGTTGGCAAAACGTGCCTTGATGGAGCTGCCCTCCAGACTGACCACCTCGGGCGCGACGCCCGCCGCGGTAAGCGCCTCTTGCACGCGGGTGACGGTGCCCAAATCCAGGGCTGTGGAGGCCTTGGCCGCTGAGACCTGCACCGCCGGCGACTCACCAAACAGGTTAGGCAGCGCGTACAGACCGCCAATAAGCATCGCGACCACCAGGATCGCGTATTTCCAAAGGGAATAACGGTTCATAAATCGGAGCCGCCAGGGCTGCTAATAAAAGAGATTACTTAATCGAACCCTTGGGCAGCACCTGAATCACCGCACTGCGCTGCACCTGGATTTCCACGCCAGCCGAGATTTCCAGGCCGATGAAGTGGTCGCCCAGCTTGCTGACCTTGCCCAGCAGGCCGCCGCCGGTGACCACCTCGTCGCCCTTGGCCAGGGCGGCAATCATGGCGGTGTGTTCTTTTTGCTTTTTCATTTGGGGGCGGATCATCACCAGGTACAAGACCACGAACATCAGCGCCAGCGGCAGCATGCTCATCAGGGTGGACTGCATATCGCCGCCCGCAGCGGGGGCGGTTTGGGCAAAAGCCGAAGAAATAAACATTGAATAACTCCCAGAAAATAGCTTGAACGGGCGCACAGCAAGGCGCTGCGACCGGTTTGGACACCGTCCCACAGGGGAAACGGGGCAACCGCGCATTGTAAGCATGGGGTCTGCGCGCTCAGGGTGCCGCTGGGGCAGCGCGCGTGCTGGGGTGGCGGTACAACCACAGCAGCAGCCAGCCGGTCAGGGCCACCGGCACCAGCGAGCCAGTGTTGAGCCACCACCAGCCTTGCGTCGTCACCAAAGCGCCCGAGGCGAACGAGCTAAAGGCCATGACGCCAAAGACGAAAAAATTGATCAAACCCTGGGCACGGTCTTTTTCCTCGGGCCGGTAGGCGGCCAAGGACAGGCTGGTGCTGCCGGTGAACAAAAAGTTCCAGCCCACGCCCAGCAAAAACAGGGCCGAGGTGAATTGCATCAGCTCCACGCCGGTCAAAGCCACCACAATGCAGGCCGCGTTGAGCAGCACGCCCAGCGCCATGACCGGCAAGGCGCCCCAGCGCTTGATCAGGTCGCCGGTGAAAAAACCCGGCGCAAACATGCCCACCACATGCCACTGCAGCACCCAGGCGGTATCGCCAAAGCCCATGCCGCATTGCTGCATGGCCAGGGGCGTGGCCGCCATGAGTAAATTCATCACGCCATAGCCCAGCGCAGCGGCCAGGCAGGCGACCAGAAAGACCGGCTGGCGCAGCAGTTCGCGCAGGCTGCGCCCGCCGGCGGGGGCCTGGGCGTCGGGCGCCGGCGCGGGCGCCGAGGGTGCAAATTCGATGCCGGCCATCAACACCATGGAGAGCAAGGCGACGGCGGCCAGCGCCAGATAGGCGCCGGCAAAGGGCAAGTCCAGCAGATCGCGCGAATGTGCCGCCAAATAGGGCCCCAGCACCGCGCCAAACAAACCGCCGGCCAGCACCCAGGAAACGGCGCGCTCGCGCGCTTGCGGCGCAGCCAGTTCAGCCGCCGCAAAGCGATACAACTGGCCATTGGCGCTGTAATACCCGGCCAGCACCGTAGCGCCGACCACGCCCCAAAACAGCTGGCGCTCAATGGCCCACACCGCGATCAGGGCCGAAATACACGCCACTGCCAGGCCGGTCTGAAAACTGGTGCGCCGCCCCCAGCGCGCCTGGACCTTGGCCACCACCGGCGTGGCCAGGGCTGCGCCCACGACATAGCCCATGACCGGCAAAGTGGCCATCCAGCCTTCGGGCGCCAGGCGCAGGCCGACCAGGCCATTGATGGCGATAAAGGCCACGTTATTGGTCAGGAGCAAACCCTGACACAAGGTCAGCAGCCACAGATTGCGGTTCATGGGTGTATCCGTTCTAAAAAGGTGTACGCCATTAGGAAGCGCCGTAGCGGCGCTGCCACTGCGTTTGCAGCGGCTCGACCCAGCTGGCATGCGGCTCGGGCAAAGCTGGCGCACTGCGGGCCAACTGGCCGGGAGCCGGGGGGCTTTGGAAAAAAGCGCGCTGGGCAGGCGGCAAGGCCTGCACAGCCAGCACAGTGGGGTCGCCCCAGACGCGAATGTCAGCTTTGCGGGCCTGCGCCTCGGGGCTTAGCAAAAAATTGATTGCCACTTGCGCGCCCGCGAAGGCCCGGGTATTGAAAGGGATGGCCAGGAAATGCGTGTTGCCCAGGCTGCCGCTGTCAAACTGGTAGCTCTGCACGCTGGCGGCCATGCGGCCGGCAGCGATTTCGTTGGCGGCCTCATTGGGGTTAAAGGTCAGGGCCCAAAGCAGCTCGCCGTCGGCCATCATTTGGCGCTGGGCGGCCGCGCTCAGCGGGAATTGGCGGCCCTGGCGCCACAAATGCGGGTGCACCGCGTCCAGAGTTTTCCACAGCGCGGCGGTGCAGGCCTCAAAAGCAGCGGGCGTGTGCGGCTGGTAAAGGGCGGCGCGCGCTGCGCCGGGGTTCAGGTCCAGCAGCATTTGCTTGAGCCAGGTGGTGCCATGAAAGTCCGGCGGGCGCGGATAGCTCAGCCGCCCGGGGTGGCGCGCTGCAAAGTCCAGCCAGGCCGCCAGGGTGCGCGGCGGAGCACTGACGCGCGCGCCATCGACCATAAAGGTGAGTTGGGCCATGCCCCAGGGCGCCTCCATGCCCTGGACGGGCTCGGAAAAATCGATGCGCGTGGTGGGTTTGCCCTCGGTATCGACGCTTGCATAGGCGGGCAGTTGCTCGGCAAACGGGCCTTGGAGCAGGCCTTCGCGCTTCATGGCCAGAAAGTTTTCGCCATTGATCCAGGCCAGGTCAACGCTGCCTTCGGTTTTCCCGGCGGCTTTTTCGTTGCGCACGCGCTGCACCATCTCGGCCGCGTCGCTGATCTTGACGTGCACCAGCGTGATACCAAAGCGCTGCGCCAATTGCGCGGCGGCCCATTGGATGTAGGCGTTGATGGCCGGCGCACCAGCCCAGGCGTTGAAGTACACGCTTTGGCCCTTGGCCTGTGCCAGCAGCGCGCGCCAGGCGGGGCTCTCGGCGCTGCGTGCCCAGGCTGCGCCAGGTGCAGAAGCGCCGGCAAGCATCGGCACGGCGGCTTGCAAAAGCGCGCGCCGTGTCGGTTGGTGGCGCCTTACGCCGGGTTTCAAGAATTCCATTTCAGGGTTGGCTATTGCAAAAGCGCCTGCGCAAACTCGCGGGCGTTGAAGGTCTCAAGCTCTGCGATTTGCTCGCCCACGCCGATGAAGTACACCGGCACCGGCCGCTCCCGCGCAATCGCCGCCAGAACGCCGCCTTTGGCCGTGCCGTCCAGCTTGGTAATCACCAGGCCCGTGAGGCCCAAAGCGTCGTCAAAAGCGCGCACCTGGGCCAGCGCGTTTTGGCCGGTGTTGCCATCAATGACCAGCAGCACCTCGTGCGGGCAGGTCTGCAAGCCTGAGGCGACGCCAGCTTTGGCCACAACGCGCTTCATTTTTTTGAGCTCCTCCATCAGGTGCAGCTGCGTGGGCAAGCGCCCGGCAGTGTCGATCAGCACCACGTCTTTTTTGCGCGCCTTGCCGGCGCAGACCGCGTCATAGGCCACCGCGGCCGGGTCACCGCCTTCTTGGCTGACGATCTCTACCGTGTTGCGCTCGGCCCAGACCGTCAGTTGCTCGCGCGCGGCAGCGCGAAAAGTGTCGGCTGCCGCCAGCAACACGCTGGCGCCGCTATCGGCCAGACGGTGGGTGAGTTTGCCAATCGAGGTGGTTTTGCCCGCGCCGTTAACGCCCGCGACCATCACCACCGTGGGCTGCTCGGAGCCTATGGGCAGGCTGCGCTCCAGCGGGCTGAGCAGCTCGGTCAGGGCTTCTATCAAGAGGGCTTTGAGCTGTTCGGGGCTTTGGGCCTGGCTGTCTTTGGCGCGCTGGCGCAGTTGCGCAATTAAATAAGTGGTGGCCGATACGCCGGCGTCGGCCATGAGCAAGGCGCTTTCCAAGTCCTCAAACAAGGCCTCGTCGATGCGCGATCCGCCAAACACCGAGGACAGGCCCGAGGCCGTCTTGCCCAAACCGGCTTTGAGGCGTGCCAGCCAGCTTTGGCGCGCCGGGGCTGGCGGCAATGCGGCGGCTGTGGAGGCGGAGGCATCCGGTACGGCGGCGGGGTTTTTTTTGAAAAAGCTGAACATGGTGCGTTCTTAGAATGGTGCATTCTATGAAACCGTTTTTGCCCGCCCACCCTCTTCTTGCGCACCTTCGCCTTTGGCCATGAGCAAAGCGTTTACCAAAGAGTCCGACGACGCCGACGAGGACGAGCTGCAACTGCCCGCGCTGCCACCTGGTGGCAAAAACTACATCACGCCGCCGGGCTACAAGCGCTTGCGCGATGAGCTGCTGCAGCTCATCGACGTGGACCGCCCGCAGGTGGTCGAGGTGGTGCACTGGGCGGCGAGCAATGGCGACCGCTCGGAAAACGGCGACTACCTGTATGGCAAAAAGCGCTTGCGCGAGATCGATAGGCGCATCCGCTTTTTGACCCGGCGCCTGGAGATGGCCGTGGTCACCGAACCGAGCCTGCACCACGGCAATGACCAGGTTTTTTTCGGCGCCACGGTGCGCTATGTCGATGATCTGGACGAAGAGCGCACGGTCACCATCGTCGGTATCGACGAGTCCGACAGCAGCGCCGGCCAGGTAAGCTGGGTCTCGCCCATTGCACGCACCTTGCTCAAAGCGCGTATAGGCGACGTGCTGCGCCTGCCCATGCCCGAGCGGGTGGCCGAGATTGAGGTGCTGGACGTGCAGTACCCGGCCGCGCCGGCCTGAGTTGCCGCCCTACACCGCTTTCTTGCTGCGCTTGGCGCGCATCACCACCGAAGAGCGCTGCAGCTTGGTGAGGATGCTTTCCATGTGGTTGCGGTCGCGCACGGCGATGACAAAGTGCATGTCTTTGGCGTCGTGGCTGTTGGCCTCGCCCATTTCGATGTGGTCGATATCGGCCTCGGCCGCCGCCAGCACCGAGGCCACTTTGGCCATGACGCCGCGCCCATCGACCACCGTCAGCGCCAGGTCGGCCTCAAAGCTGCGCGCCATCTCGTCGGACCATTCCACGCCCATAAAGCGCTCGCCGTCTTTGTGCTGCAGCTTTTTGGCCACCGGACAATCGGCCATGTGCACCGCCAAGCCCTCGCCCCGGCCCAAATAGCCGACGATGGGGTCGCCCGGAATCGGGCGGCAGCACACCGCGTATTTGACCGACGCGTTCTCGCTGCCGTCCAAGGTGATGGTGCCCATGCCGTGCGCATTGTCCGAGGCAAAGCGCTCGCGGGTCAGCAGCAGCGCGTCGGGCCGCTGGCCAGCGTCGGCCAACAGAGACACCATGCGCTTGGCCACAATATTGGCGATGCGCTTGCCCAGCCCCAGGTCGGTGAGCAGTTCGGTGTGGTTTTTGCTGCCGGTAAAGCGCAGCACCTTGTCCCAAAAACCTTTGTTGCCCTCCAGCGGGGGCATGTTTTCGATGCCCTCGGCGCGCAGTGCCTGCGCCAGCAGCTTGGCACCCAGCTCGGCTGACTCGGTGAGTTGCATGGTTTTCAGGTGGTGGCGGATTTTGGAGCGCGCCCGCCCGGTGCGCACAAAGCTCAACCAGGCTGGGTTGGGCGTGGATGTAGGCGCAGTGATCACCTCCACCACATCGCCGTTTTTGAGCGCCGTGCGCAAGGGCACTTGCTCGCCATTAATGCGCGCGGCCATGGTGCGGTCGCCCACATTGCTGTGGATGGCGTAGGCGAAATCGACCACCGTTGCGCCGCGCGGCAAGGCCATGATCTGGCTCTTGGGTGTGAACACATAGACCGCGTCAGGGAACAAGTCGACTTTGACATGCTCCCAAAACTCGGCTGCATCGCGGGTTTCGTCTTGGATATCGAGCAAGGACTGCAGCCACTGCGTGCCCAGGCGCTCTTGCGCCGCGTCTTGGGGGTTGTTGACCTTGTAGAGCCAGTGCGCAGCCACGCCCGATTCAGCGACCAGATGCATGGCCTCGGTGCGCATCTGAAACTCCACATTAATGCCCGCTGGCCCCACCAGTGTGGTGTGCAAAGACTGGTAGCCATTGATTTTGGCAATGGCAATATGGTCTTTGAACTTGCCCGGCACCGGCTTGTAGAGCTGGTGCAATATGCCCAGCGAGGTGTAGCAGTCGGTCACCTCGGGTACCAGCACCCGAAAGCCATAGACATCGGTCACCTGCGCAAAGCTCAGGTGCTTTTCATTCATCTTGCGGTAAATCGAATAGAGCGATTTTTCACGGCCTGACACCCGCACCGCCATGCCGTGGCTGGCAAACGCAGCCTCCATTTCGGCCTTGACCTTTTGCAGCAAGTCGCGCCGGCGGCTGCGCGCCTTGGCTACCGCTTTGGAGAGCACCGCGTAGCGCCAGGGCAGCAGGTAGCGAAAAGATAGCTCCTGCAACTCGCGGTAAATTTCGTTCAGGCCCAGGCGGTGGGCAATAGGGCTGTAAATGTCGAGCGTTTCCTGAGCGATACGGCCCCATTTATTGCGCGGCATATCACCCATAGTGCGCATATTGTGGGTGCGGTCGGCCAGCTTAATGAGGATGACGCGCACGTCGCGCGCCATGGCGAGCAGCATTTTGCGAAAGGACTCGGCCTGGTTTTCTTCGCGGGTGGTGAAGTTGATTTTTTCCAGCTTGGTCAGGCCGTCTACCAACTCAGCCACGGGCGAGCCAAAGCGCTCGATCAGGTCCACTTTGGTGACGCCGCAGTCTTCCATGGCGTCGTGCAGCAAGGCGGCCATCAGGGCCGGGGCGTCGAGCTTCCAATCGGCGCACTGCGCGGCCACGGCAATCGGGTGGGTGATATAGGGCGCCCCGCTACCACGTAGCTGACCCAGATGCGCCTCGTCGGCAAAGCGGTAGGCCTGGCGCACCTGCTCCACCTCGGTGGGCGATAAATAGTCGAGTTTGGCGCCCAAACCGGCAAAGCCGGTCATCACCGCCTGGGCCGGAGCCGGGGCGGGGCGAGGTGGCGCTGATGTCTTTCCCATGGGCTTACTGTAGCGCGCCCGGCCGCACGCGGGCGGGCAATCGGGCATTGGCCGCAAAAAAGCCGCCCGACGTGACCCGGGCGGCTTGGCGACAAAGGCTGCGCGTCAGCGGCTTATTTGACGCTAGAGGCGTTCACATAGCCGGAGACCACCTTCCATTTGCCGTCTTGAATCTGGGACAAGCGCGAGGCGTCGCTGCCCAGGCGCTTGGTGGCACTGAAGGTGGCTTTGGCGCCGCCGAACATATCGGGCTCGAGCACGGTAGCGTCCATGGCTTTGATAAAGGTGTCTGTCGTCAGGTTCTTACCGGCCTTGCCGGCGGCCTGCGCGAAGCTGTTAACGATGATGTAACCATAGACTGAGAAGACGGTGGGATCTTCGTTGAACATGGTTTTGTACTTATTGGCCCAGAAGCGGATGGGCTGCGAAGCCTCGTCCAGGTAGGGGTTTTGCACCGTCATAGTGGCGTACAGACCGTCCATGGCCTTGCCTCCGATCTTGTGAATCAGATCGGTATAGGAGGCGCTCGAGCCGATGAAGACCGGGTTAAAGCCAATTTTGCGGGCCGTGCCGATAGCGCCAATGGTCTCGCGGATGATGGTGCCCAGCACCACCAGCTCGCATCCACTGGCCTGCAGCTTGGAGATTTGGGAGGAAAAGTCGGTCGCGCCGCGCTTGTAAGAGGTCTTCTCCGTAAATTCCATGTTCATGGCTTTGAGGCCAGCCTCGGCGCCGCGCATCACTTCCAGGCCAAAATCGTCATCCTGGTACATGGTGCAGACCTTTTTGGCGCCCTTTTCTTTGATCAGGTTGGGCAAAGTCACCCGCATCTGGTCGTAGTAGGTCGCGGCAAAAGAGTATTTCAAGCGGTCCAGCGGCTCGTACATCTCGCGCGCGGCGGTGATGGGGAAGAAATTGACCACGTTCTTTTCAAACTGCACCGGCATCGCGGCCAGGTTTTGGGCGGTACCGATGTGGCCGACCATGATGAAAATCTTGTCCTGGTTGACTAGTTTTTGGGCTGCCAGCACCGACTTTTTCGGGTCGTAGCCATCGTCTTCCACCAGCAGTTTGAGTTTGCGGCCATTGACGCCGCCTTGCTCGTTGATCTCGGCGACCGCCAGTTGCATGCCGGCGCGCGCCTGCTTGCCAAAACCGGCCAGCGGGCCGGACAAGTCCTGGATGGTGCCCAGGACGATCTCGTCTTTGCTAACGCCTTGCTGCTCTGCATGGGCAAACGTTGTCCATAGCGCCGCAGCACCTATTACCGTCATCGCCAACAAATTTTTCGTTTTCATAGGGAGTCTCCTTTTGTGTTCAATTGCAGTCATTTACCGTCAGAAACCGGGCGCCATTTGCCGTCTTGGATTTGCGAGAGGCGCGAAAACTCGTTGCCCAGGCGCTTGGTATTGCTGTAGGTCAGTACCGGCGTGCCAAAGATATCGGTTGGTATGGTCATGGTGTTCATCGCTTTGACAAAGCTCTCGGTCGTCAGGTTGGGCCCGGCTTTCTGGGCCGCCTGAATGAAAATGTCGACCATGATGTAACCGTAGGCCGAGAAGACGGCAGGGTCTTCGTTGAACTTGGTCTTGTACTTATTGGCCCAAAAGCGCAGGGGCTGCGAAGCCTCGTCCAGGTAGGGGTTTTGAACTGCATTGGCGGCATAAATGCCATCCATGGCCTTACCGCCTAGTTTATGAATCAGGTCGGTATAGGCAGCGATAGTGGCCAGAAACACGGGGCTAAATCCGGTTTTACGCGCCTCGGCCACTGTGCCGATGGTCTCGCGGATGATGGTGCCGAGTACGACCAACTCGCAACTGGCGGACTTCATCTTGGCTACCTGGGTGGAAAAGTCGGTGGCACCGCGTTTAAAAGATGTTTTCTCCAGCAACTCCATATTGGCAGCTTTGAGTCCAGCCTCGGCGCCGCGCAGCACTTCCAGTCCGAATTCATCGTCTTGGTAAATGATGCAAATCTTTTTCAGATTCTTGTCCGCTGCCATTTTGGGCAAAAGGATACGCATCTGGTCGTAATAGGAGCTCAGCAACGCATATTTGAGCGCATTGGGCGCGTCATACATGTCCCGCGAGGCGGTCAGCGGCATGAAGTTGACGATATTTTTCTCAAACTGGATGGGCATGGCCGCATTGTTTTGCGCAGTGCCCAAATGGCCGGCCATGATGAAAATCTTGTCCTGGTTGACCAGCTTTTGGGCGGCCAGAACCGCTTTTTTCGGGTCATAGCCCGAATCTTCCACCAAGAGCTTGAGTTTGCGGCCGTGGATAGCGCCTTGCTCATTGAGCTCGTCGATGCGCAACTGCATGCCGTTGCGCGACTGCTTGCCGTAGCCGGCCAGCGGGCCCGACAGGTCCTGGATCGTGCCGATCACGATCTCATTTTTGCTCACGCCCTGTTGTTCAGCGGCCAAAGCAGGGCTACCCACGGCCCATCCGGCCAGCACGAGGGCTGCTGCGGTCAAGGAAAATAGTTTGTGTTTCATGGCGTCTCCGAAGTCTTGGTTGGAATATCCGCTACTCACCTGCGGGCTTATGCGTACATCGCCTCAATATTGGCGTTGTACTTTTTCTCTACCAGTTTGCGCTTGAGCTTCATGGTAGGTGTGAGTTCTTCGTCTTCCGCGCTCAGCTGCGTATCGAGCAGGAAGAATTTTTTGATTTGCTCGACCCGGGCAAACTTCTTGTTCACCCGGTCGATTTCGGCCTGGATCAGCTCCTGCACTTGCGGGGCGCGGGTCAGGCTGGCGTAATTACTAAAGGGAACATCCTGGTCCTGGGCGTATTTTTCGACGTTTTCCTGGTCAATCATGATGATCACCGTCAGGTAGGGCCGCTTGTCGCCAATGACCACCGCGTCCGTAACATAGGGCGAGAACTTCAGGTCGTTCTCCAGCTCGGAAGGCGTGATGTTTTTGCCGCCGGCCGTAATAATGATGTCCTTCATCCGGTCGGTGATGCGGAAGTAACCATCGGCGTCCACCACGCCTACGTCGCCAGTGTGCAGCCAGCCCTCGGCGTCAATGGTTTCGGCGGTTTTTTCCGGCAGGTTGAGGTAGCCGGCAAACACGTTTTCACCGCGCACCAATATCTCGCCCGTGGCCGGATCCAGGCGCACTTCGTTGTAGCCTGCCGCCGGGCCGATGGAGCCCGGGCGCATGCGCTCGGCAGGCACGCCCGTGGCCGCGCCGCAGGTCTCGGTCATACCCCAAACCTCGAGCATGGGCACGCCCAGCGCCAAATACCAGCGCACCAGCTCAGGCGATATCGGCGCTGCGCCGGTCACCAGATAGCGCGCCCGGTGGATACCAATGAGTTTGCGCACATTGTTCAGTGCCAGCCACTGTGCCAGCACAAACTGGGCCTTGAGGGCCCAGCCCACAGCCTGACCCGCCAAAACCTTGTCAGCAATGCGTCCGCCCACCCCAATGCCCCAGGCATAGACGGCCTGCTGGACAAAGCCGGCCTCTTTGAGAGTAATCATGACGCCGGAATAAAACTTTTCCCAGACGCGGGGCACCGCGGTGAACACCGTGGGCGCAATTTCGCGCACGTTTTCTGGGATGGTTTCGGGGTTTTCCACGAAATTGAGTTTGGAGCCGGTGTACAGGGATGAGTACTCACCACCCAAGCGCTCAGCAATATGACACAAGGGCAAAAAGCACATGCGCTCGTCGCGCTCGTCCTGCGCCACCAGGGTGTTGTAGCCGCGCACGGTAAACACCAGGCCCTTGTGCAAATGCATGGCGCCCTTGGGTTTGCCAGTGGTGCCTGAGGTGTACACCAAAATCGCCAGGTCGTTGGGCTGGCATTGAGCGGCGCGCTGGCGCACCGCATCGGGCTCCTTGGTCAGATGGGCGCGGCCCAGCGCGCGCAGGCCGTCCAGACTGATGACGTCCGGGTCATCCAGGGTGCGCAGGCCTTCCATGTCAAACACCACAATTTTGCGCAGCAGGGGTAGTTGGGCACGCACTTCCAGGGCTTTGTCCAGCTGCTCGTCGTCCTCGACGAAGAGCACCGTGGTGCGCGAGTCTTCGCACAGGTAATGCACCTGGGTGCTGGCGTCGGTGGGGTAAATGCCGTTGGACACGCCGCAGGCCGAGAGGACGGCCAAATCGGCCCAAACCCATTCCACCACGGTGTTGGACAAAATCGAGGCGCATTCGCCTTTGGCAAAGCCCAGGCTGAGTAAGCCAGCGCACAGTTCTTCGACGGCGGTGGCCGTCTGGTTCCAGGTCCAGCTGCGCCACAGGCCTAAATGCTTTTGCCGCAGCCACACCTGCGGACCGCGCTTGGCCACGCCGTTCCAAAACAGCGCGGTCATGGTCTCGCCGGTCAGTACCGAGCGTGTTTCAGGGCGGATATGGCCCAAATCCCACAAATGGCTCATAGGCGGGTACCTCGTGGCGATGGCCAAACAGGCCGCAGGCGGGGGGCGGTCGGGGCGCTGGACATACTTATCTCCATGTTTTCTTCTTTTTCCACCGGCGCTCGGAGCGCACACCTTCTTCCTTGAGGCCCAGGTAGAACTCTTTGATGTCGTCTTTCTCGCGCAGGCGCGCGCAGGTGTCTTCCATGACGATACGGCCGTTTTCCAGCACGTAGCCGTAGTCCGAGGCGTTGAGCGCCATGTTGGCGTTTTGCTCAACCAGCAAGATGGTGGTGCCGCGCTCGCGGTTGATGCGCACCACGATCTCGAAAATCTCTTTGGTCAGCTTGGGCGAGAGGCCCAGGCTGGGCTCATCGAGCAGCATCAGGTCCGGGTTGGCCATGAGTGCGCGCGAAATCGCCAGCATTTGCTGCTGCCCACCCGAGAGCAGGCCCGCGTCCTGCGTGGCGCGCTCGCGCAAGATGGGGAAGTAGCCATACACCGTCTCGATATCGCGGGCCACGCCGTCGCGGTCGCTGCGGGTGTAGGCGCCCATGAGCAGGTTGTCGCGCACACTAAGCAGCGGGAACACCTCGCGCCCTTCGGGCACATGGCTCAGGCCTTGCTGCACGATGTGCGAGGGGTCTTGGGCAGTGATGTCCTGGCCCTTGAACTCGATAACACCTTTGCGCGGATCGATGATGCCCGAGATGGTTTTCAATATCGTGGTTTTGCCCGCGCCGTTGGAGCCCAAAACGGCCGCTATTTCGCCCCGGCGCACCTGCAGACTGATGCCGCGGATGGCTTTGATGGGTCCGTAGGCGCTCTCGATATTGAGCAGCTTGAGTACGGGCAAATCACTTACGGCGGGCGGCAAATCGCTCATAAGCGCGCTCCTGTGGCTGTGGCTGTGGCTGGCGCTTGGCGGCGCAGCGAGGTGACGTCATCCAAGGTGCCCAGATAAGCCTCGATCACGCTGGCGTCGGCCTGTACTTCGCGCGGCGTGCCCAGGGCCAGCACCTCGCCCTGGTTCATGGCCAGCACACGGTCCGACACTTTGGAGACCAAACTCATATCGTGCTCGACCATGAGCACCGATATGCCCAGCTCATGCTTGATGTCCTGAATCCAGAAGGCCATGTCATCGGTTTCTTCAACATTGAGGCCCGAGGAGGGCTCGTCCAGTAAAAGCAGTTGCGGCTCGGTGCACAAAGCGCGGGCCATTTCGACCACTTTGCGCACGCCGTAAGGCAGACCGGCGACAAAGGTGTCGCGGTAGTGCTGCAGGCTGAGGAAATCAATGACTTCCTCGGCTTTTTCGCGCGAGCGCAGCTCCTCTTCGCGGGTGGCGGCGGTAAAAAACATGTCTTGCCACAAACTGGTCTTGCGGTGGGTGTGGCGGCCGATCAGCAGGTTGTGCAGCACCGAGGCGTGCTCAAACAATTCGATATTTTGGAAGGTGCGCGCAATACCGAGCGCGGCCACGTCCTGCGGCGCCTGGGCTGTCAGCTTGACCATGCCCTGCGGGCCGAGGTAGTCGATATGGCCGGTAGTGGGCGTATAAATGCGACTGATCAGGTTGAACACCGTCGTTTTGCCGGCGCCATTGGGGCCGATGAGGGTGAACACCTCCCCTTTTTTCACATCAAAGCTGACTTGGTTGACCGCCAACAGGCCGCCAAAGCGCACGCTCAGGTCATGGGCTGATAAAAGAAAGTCCGTCATTTCAGGCGATCCGATTTCTGGAAGGACTTCTGCCGCTTGAACATGCCTTTGCGGTAGAAAGGAAACATTTCTAAATAGGTGCGCACCTTGAGCCAGCGGCCGTACAGGCCCAAGGGCTCAAACAGTACAAAAGCGATCAGCACCGCGCCATAGACCACGCCTTGCAAGCCCGGCGCCTGCCCGACAACAGGCGGCAGGTAGTCTTTAACCAGCGAAATCAGCTGGGGCATGGTGATTAGAAAAATCGCGCCCAGAAATGCCCCGTGCACCGAGCCCAGGCCGCCGATCACGATCATCAGTAAGAGGTCGATGGACTGCAAAATATTGAACTGGTCGGGCGATATGAATTGCAATTTATGCCCATACAGCGCCCCAGCCACACCGGCCAAAGCGGCCGAAATGGCAAACGACATGGTCTTGTACTGCGCCAGATGGATGCCCATGCTTTGCGCTGATATTTCGGAGTCGCGAATCGCCACAAAAGCACGGCCAGTGGGCGAGCGCAGCAGATTCAAAATACCCACCGTAGCCACAACCGTGAGCAGCAGGCACAGAAAGTAAAACTGAATTTCGGTCTCCAGCACCCAGCCAAAGATATTGGGCTTTTTGATGTGGATGCCCGCATTGCCACCGGTGACCGACTCCCAGCGCGCTAGCACCTCTTCGACAATAAAGCCGAAGGACAGTGTTGCCATGCCCAGATAAATACCTTTGACGCGCAGCGCCGGCAATCCCACCACCAATCCCACGGCCGCCGACAAACCGGCCGCCGCCGCTAAAGCCACCGGAAAGGGCACACCGGCATTCGTCAAAACCGCATGCGTATAGGCTCCTACGCCTAGAAAAGCGGCATGGCCTAGGGAAAACAAACCCGTAAAACCTGCCAACAGCATGATGCCCAAAGCGGCAATGCTGTAAATCAGCACGAACGTGAGTTGCGCCAGCCAATACTCGGTAAACAGCCAGGGGGCGCACAGCAACAGGAGCACCAGCACGGAATACCAAAAAACATGGCCGCCATGCTTGGCCAGGCCGATATCCTGCGCGTAGTCGGTTTTGAAAATAAAACGCATCTCAGACCTTTTTGCGCAATTTCTCGCCAAACAGTCCGTTGGGCCGGACCATCAGCATCAGCAGCACGACGATATAAGCGGCCGTGTCTTTAAAGCCATCAGGCAAATAAAAGCCCGAGAACGACTCGACCAAGCCAATCACCACTCCGCCCACTATCGCCCCGGGCAGGCTGCCAAAACCTCCCACCACGGCGGCGGGGAAGGCCTTGAGGCCGATAAAACCCATATTGGCGTGCACAAAAGTAATGGGCGCCAAAAGCAAGCCCGCCACACTGGCCACCATGGCCGCCAGGGCCCAGGCCAGACTGTTGAGTCGCTTGACCGGAATGCCCATGTAGTAGGCCGCCAGCTGGTTTTGCGAGGCCGCCTGCATGGCGATACCTAGCTTGCTGTAGCGAAACAGGGCAAACAAGACCAGGCACAACACACCGGTGGCGGCAATGACCACCATGTGCTCGATGTTGAGAATGAGCCCGCCCAACTTCCAGATCTCGTCTTTGTAGGGGACCGGCAAGGCCTGCGTGTCGGTGCCCAGGTTGGGAATCATGGTGATCAGGCCACGCGCCACATAGCCCACACCAATGGTGAGCATCACGATGGAAAACGCCGGCTGGCCCAAAATAGGCCGAATCACGGCCATTTCAATCAACGCGCCCACCAGGGCCATCAGCAAGATCGCACCGACCACGGCCATCCAGTAGGGCATGGCGAGCATGGTCATGCCGACCAGACCGGCAAAGGCGCCCAGCATCATGAGCTCGCCCTGGGCGAAGCTGACCGTCTCGGTCGCTTTGTAAATCAGGACAAAGCCCAGCGCGATCAAACCGTAAATGCAGCCCTGGGCCACACCGCTGATCAGCAATTGAAAAAACTGCACCATATCTCCTTGGGTTGTGCACCTGGAGTTATAGCCTTAGACGCAGAAAGCTTTGATAGGGTTGTTACCGATTTCAATGCATTAATTGACACCTGGGCGACGCCCGCACACCCTCGGGCGAGCCTTATGTATTGGGGATTTCCCTTGGTTTTCCCTGGCCGTCAATGGCCACATAGGTCACAAGGGCTTCGGTCACCTTGTGGTACTGGCCCTGGCTGCCAAAGCGCTCGGCAAACACCTCCACCTTCACGGTGATGGAGGTGCGCCCGATGCGCTGCACCTTGGCGAAGAAGGACAAAATGTCGCCCACCCGCACTGGTTGCTTGAATACAAATTCGTTCACCGCCACGGTGGCCATGCGCCCTTGGGCATAGCGCGCCGGCAAGACCGAGCCCGCCAAGTCCACCTGGGCCATGACCCAGCCGCCAAAAATGTCGCCGTTGGCGTTGCAGTCGCCTGGCATCGGGATGACCTTGAGCACCAACTCCTGGTCGGTGGGCAAATGGGCTGCGGCGGGGGCTGGGGTGGACATGGGCACAATCTCAGGTTAACTGTCTCCTATTCTTACCTATGCGCTCCTTCGGCCCGGCCTCCTCGCCCCCAAGCCCCTCTGTAGAGGCGGGCGCCAGCGCCGCCAAGGGCGATTGGGGCACATTGCAGCGTCTTTTCCCGTATTTGTGGGCGTACAAATGGCGCGTATCCATAGCGCTGAGCCTGATGGTGGGCGCCAAGGTGGCCAATGTAGGCGTACCGCTGCTGCTCAAAACCCTGGTCGACACCATGACACCGCAGCCCGGCCAGTTCACTGCTGTGCTGGTGGTGCCGGTGGCGCTTTTGATTGCTTACGCCGCCTTGCGCCTATCGACCACCTTGTTTGCCGAATTGCGCGACCTGGTGTTTTCCAAGGCCACCGAGGGCGCAGCGCGCAGCATATCGCTGGCCGTGTTTCGGCATTTGCACGCCATGAGCCTGCGCTTTCACCTGGAGCGCCAAACGGGCGGCATGACGCGCGACATCGAGCGCGGCACCCGCGCGGTGCACTCGCTGGTGTCGTATTCGCTCTACAGCATCGTGCCCACGCTGATTGAAGTCACGCTGGTGCTCACCTTGCTGGCAGTGAAGTTTGACGTCTGGTTTGCCGGTATTACCGTTATTGCGCTGGTGCTCTACATCGGATTCACCATCAGCATGACCGAGTGGCGCACGCAGTTTCGCAAGCGCATGAACGAGCTGGACTCTAAAGCCCACACCCGGGCCATCGACTCGCTGCTCAATTTTGAGACGGTCAAATACTTCAACAACGAAGAGTTTGAGGCGCGTCGCTACGACGACAACCTGGAACACTACCGCCGCGCCGCCTTGCAAAGCCAGCGCTCCCTGAGCATGCTCAATGCCGGCCAGCAACTGATCATCGCCAGCGGCCTGGTGGCCATGCTCTGGCGCGCCACGCAAGGCGTGGTCGATGGGCGCATGACGCTGGGCGATCTGGTGATGGTCAATGCCTTCATGATTCAGGTCTACATTCCGCTCAATTTTTTGGGTGCGATCTACCGCGAACTCAAGCAAAACCTGCTGGACCTGGAAAAGATGTTCACGCTCTTGGAGCGCTCCCAAGAGATTGCCGACGCCCCTGACGCCCGCGATTTGCAGCTGCACAGCGACGCCCAGGGCCAGCCCCAGGCCAGCGTGCGCTTTGCGCAGGTGGACTTTGCCTACGACCCGGCCCGGTCTATCTTGCACGGCATCAGTTTTGAAATTCCGGCGGGCAAAACCGTGGCGGTGGTCGGCCCCTCGGGTTCGGGCAAAAGCACGCTGGCGCGCTTGCTCTACCGCTTTTACGATGTGCAGCACGGTAGCATCAACATTGCCGGGCAGGACATTCGCAGCCTGACGCAAACCAGCTTGCGCGCCGCCATCGGCATCGTGCCGCAGGACACGGTGCTCTTTAACGACACGGTGGAGTACAACATTGCCTATGGGCGCCCCGGCAGCACCTTGGCGCAGGTGCAAGCGGCGGCGAGGGCGGCGCACATTGACGACTTCATCGCCAGCACGCCGGCGGGCTACGCCACCATGGTCGGCGAGCGCGGCCTCAAGCTCTCGGGCGGCGAAAAACAGCGCGTGGCCATTGCCCGCACCTTGCTCAAAAACCCGCCTATCCTGGTGTTTGACGAGGCCACCAGCGCGCTGGACTCGGCCAACGAGCGCGCCATCCAGGCCGAGCTGCAACGCGTGGCGCAGAACAAAACCACGCTGGTGATTGCGCACCGCCTGTCCACCGTGGTCGACGCCCACGAGATTTTGGTCCTGCAAAGCGGACGCATCGTCGAGCGCGGCACACACATGGCGCTGCTGCAAGCGGGCGGCCAGTACGCGCAGATGTGGGCTTTGCAGCAGAGCAGCGCCTAAGCCAGTACCCACGTACCCCAAAAGTGCAACACCGCAATGGATACCAAATGGCTTGAAGACTTTGTTTCGCTGGCCGAGACGCGCAGTTTTAGCCGCTCGGCGCAGCTGCGCCATATCACGCAAAGCGCGTTTTCCAGGCGCATCCAGTCGCTGGAGGCCTGGGCCGGGGCCCCCTTGGTGGACCGCAGTGCTTACCCAACCCAGCTCACCCCGGCTGGCGCCGCCCTTTATGGGCGGGCCCTCGATATCTTGCAAAGCCTGCAAAGCAGCCGGGCCTTGTTGCGCATTGCCGCCAGCGGCGCGTCCGCGCTGCCGCCCGCCGCTACGATTTGGGACAATCAAGCACTTATGCCCTCTACTTCTACCCCCGCCGCCCCCACCCTGACGATCACCCGCCCCGACGACTGGCACCTGCACGTGCGCGACGGCGAGGCCTTGCACACCGTTGTACCGCACAGCGCCGCCCAATTTGGCCGGGCGCTGATCATGCCCAACCTCAAACCGCCCATCACCAGCACGGCGCAAGCCCTGGCCTACCAGGCGCGCATCGCTGCAGCCGCGCCGGCACGCGCGGACGGCAGCGCCCCCTTTGCGCCGCTGATGACCTTGTACCTGACCGATGCACTCTCGCCCGACGAAATCGTGCGCGCCCACGCGGCCGGTGTTGTGGGCGTCAAGCTCTATCCGGCCGGAGCCACGACCAACAGCGAGGCAGGCGTGACCAGCCTGCGCAAAACCTATGCCACGCTGGAAGCCATGCAAAAAGCCGGCATGCCGCTGTTGGTGCACGGCGAGGTGACTTCGCCCGATATCGACCTGTTTGACCGCGAGGCCGTGTTCATCGATACCCAGCTCATCCCTTTGCGGCGCGATTTTCCGGCGCTCAAAGTGGTGTTTGAGCACATCACCACCCGCGAAGCGGCGCAGTACGTGGCCCAGGCCGAGGGGGCGATCGGCGCCACCATCACCGCGCACCACTTGCTCTACAACCGCAACGCCATCTTTAGCGGCGGCATCCGCCCGCATTACTACTGCCTGCCGGTGCTCAAGCGCGAGACGCATCGCCAGGCTTTGGTGCAAGCGGCCACCAGCGGCTCGCCGCGCTTCTTTTTGGGCACCGACAGCGCGCCGCACGCCGCGCAGCTCAAAGAGCACGCCAGTGGATGCGCCGGTTGCTACACCGCGCACGCGGCCATCGAGCTGTATGCCCAGGCCTTTGAGGCCGCGCAGGCGCTGGACCGCCTGGAGGCTTTTGCCAGCTTTCACGGGCCCGATTTTTACGGCCTGCCGCGCAACAGCAGCCACATCACCTTGCGCCGCGAGGCTTGGGTCCCGCCCGAAAGCTATGCCTTTGGGCAAGCCCGCCTCAAACCGCTGGGTGGGGGCGAGACACTGCAGTGGCACATGGACTAGAGGCGATCAACTGGTCCGCGCCCTGGCTTGCGCCCTGGCGCGCACTGGGCGCGCCTATTGCCGATAGCACCAGCGACCAGAGCGCTTGCGCCCGGGCCATGAATGATGCGGCCCAAGCGCAAAGTGCCTGCCCCGTGCGCTTTGTGCCCCAGGCCATGCTGCCCGCGGGCCAGGCCTACGAGGCCTTTATTTTTTCCACCGGCCAAGTGCCCACGCGCGACGGGCTGCATGATTTTTTCAACGGCCTGTGCTGGCTGCACTTTCCGCGCAGCAAGCAGCGCCTCAACCAATTGCAGGCCGCGCACATTGCGGACAGCGGCATCGCCCCGGTGCGCGGCCCGGCGCGCGATGCCCTGACCGTGTTTGACGAAAACGCCGCCCTGCTCCAAGCCCCCGATGCGCTGTGGGAAGCCCTGCAAGCCAAAGACTGGGGGCAGCTGTTTGGCCCGCTGCGCCCTTTGTGGGGGCAAGCGCAATTGCTGCTCTTTGGCCACGCCTTGCTAGAAAAGCTGGTGCATCCCCGCAAAGCGATCACCGCCCACGTCTACCGCCTGCCACCGTGCGCGCCGGATGTCGCTGCCCTGGACGCTGCCTTGTGCGAAAGCCTGGACGCGGCCACCTTGGCGGCCAAGCCCTTTGCCCATTTGCCGGTGCTGGGCGTGCCTGGCTGGTGGGCCGCCAACGAAGACCCAGCGTTTTATGCCGACAGCACCGTGTTTCGTGCGCCGCGCGGCGGAGCGGCAGCAGGCTAAATCCCGCAATCGGGCTGGGCCCTTGGGGCATCAATTACTTGTTTTTTCATAGCTGTCCCCTACTATGCAGGCTTGTGTGACGCCGCCACAGGGCCAAACGGCTGCTGTGCGGCGGTGTACACCGATTTTTCAGGAGTGCTTATGAAACGTATTTTTTTGCTGATTTTGACCAATGTGTTGGTGGTGGTGGTGCTGGGCATCGCGGCCAGTTTATTGGGTGTGAATCATTACCTCACCCGCAGCGGGCTCAATCTGGGCTTGCTGCTGGGCTATGCGCTTCTGATCGGTTTTGGCGGGGCCTTTATCTCGCTGCTGATCAGCAAGCCTATGGCCAAGTGGAGCTCGGGCGTGCATGTCATCACCGAGCCGCAAAACGCTGATGAGGCCTGGATTGTCCAAACCGTGCGTGAGCTGTCCGAGAAAGCCGGCATCGGCATGCCCGAGGTCGGCATTTTTGAGGGCGAGCCCAATGCGTTTGCCACGGGCGCGTTTCGAGATTCAGCGCTGGTGGCCGTCTCCACCGGCTTGCTCGCGGGCATGACGCGCGAAGAAGTGCATGCCGTGATCGGGCACGAGGTGGCCCACATCGCCAATGGCGATATGGTGACCATGACCTTGATCCAGGGCGTGATGAACACTTTTGTGGTGTTCCTCAGTCGCGTGATCGGTTACGCCGTCGACAGCTTTTTGCGCCGCAACGATGAGGAAAATACCGGCCCAGGCATCGGCTACATGGTGACCACCATCGTGCTCGATATCGTGCTGGGCTTTGCCGCCGCCATGGTGGTGGCCTGGTTCAGCCGCCAACGCGAGTTTCGGGCCGACGCTGGCGCGGCCTCGCTCTTGGGCCGCAAACAGCCCATGATCGACGCACTGGCGCGCCTGGGCGGCATGGCACCAGGCGAGTTGCCCAAGAGCGTGGCGGCTTTCGGCATTGCCGGGGGCATCGGCCAATGGTTTAGCACCCACCCCCCCATTGAGGAGCGCATCGCCGCACTGCAGCGCGCATAATCAAAGCTCTATGGAGTTTTCACATTGGCTGGCCTTTTTCGCCGCCTGCTGGGCGATCAGCATTTCCCCCGGCGCCGGGGCGGTGGCCGCCATGAGCGCAGGGCTGAATTACGGTTTTGCGCGCGGCTATTTCACCGTGTTCGGCCTGATTTTGGGCATTTGGACGCAGTTGCTGGTAGTGGCCGTCGGCCTGGGCGCTTTGGTGGCGGCCTCAGCAAGCGCATTTTTGGTCATTAAATGGGCCGGCGTGGCCTACCTGGTGTGGCTGGGCATTGCGCAGTGGCGCGCACCGGCGCAGCCGATGGCCACGCAAAGCTTTGACGATGTTCAGGTCAGACGGCGCGACATGGTCTTGCGCGGCTGGATGATCAATGCCGTCAACCCCAAAGGCACGGTCTTTATGCTGGCCGTGGTGCCGCAGTTTTTGGTGCTCGAAAAGCCTTTGCCCTTGCAGTACCTGGTGATCGGGGCCAGCCTGTCATTTACCGACCTGGTCGTCATGGCCGGTTACACCCTCTTGGCCGCGCGCGTGCTGGGCGCGCTCAAGGAGCCGCGCCATATTCGGGCGCTCAATCGCACCTTTGGCAGCTTGTTTGTGGTGGCCGGCACTTTGCTGGCACTGTTCAAGCGCGCCGCGACCTAAAACCCGATCAGCCTACGATGTCCAAGGCCAGCGCCTGGGCCACACGGATGCCGTCCACACCGGCCGACAAAATGCCCCCCGCATAGCTGGCGCCCTCGCCCGCGGGGTACAAGCCGCGCACATTGCTGCTTTGCAAATCCTCGCCACGCGGCATTTTGAGCGGGCTGGAGGTGCGGGTTTCCACGCCGGTGAGCACCGCATCGGGCATGTCAAACCCTTTGATCTTGCGGCCAAACACCGGCAGCGCTTCGCGGATGGCGGCGATCGCATAGGCGGGCAGCGCGCTGGCCAAGTCGCCCGGCGTCACGCCCGGTTGGTACGAAGGTGTAACTTCGCCCCAGCCGGTGGAAGGCTGGGCAGCCAAAAAATCGCCCAGCTTTTGGCCCGGCGCGGCATAGTCGGAGCCGCCCAGCACATAGGCGCGCGACTCCAGTTGCCGCTGCAAGACCATACCGGCTAGCGGATGCACCGCCGCTGCGCCGCCTTGCGCTTGCAAGGCCTGTGCCTGCGCAGCGTAGCGTGCGCCGTCTTGCGCGCCAAAGGCGGCGATGAAGCTGGCCGCGTCTTGCGGGAAGTCGGCCGGCTCGATGCCGACCACGATGCCGGCGTTGGCATTGCGCTCATTGCGCGAGTACTGGCTCATGCCATTGGTGACCACGCGCCCAGGCTCGCTGGTAGCGGCCACTACGGTGCCACCGGGGCACATGCAAAAACTGTAAACACTGCGCCCGTTGCTGGTGTGGTGCACCAGTTTGTAATCGGCCGCGCCCAGGGCCGGGTGGCCTGCGTGTCGGCCCCAGCGCGCCCGGTCAATCACGCCTTGCGGATGCTCGATCCGAAAGCCGATCGAAAACGCCTTGGCCTGCATGGCCACACCGCGCTCGTAGAGCATGGCAAAGGTATCGCGGGCGCTGTGGCCCAGCGCCATCACCACATGGCTGGCGGGCAGCGCGTACGGTGCGTTGGTCAGGCTGTCATGGACCATCAGGCCATGCACTGCCTGCTCGCCGTCTTGGCTTTGGAGTTCGACATCCACCACCTGGTGCCCAAAGCGCAGCTCGCCACCGAGCGCGATGATGCGCTCGCGCAAACTCTCCACCACCTTGACCAGCTTGAAGGTGCCAATATGCGGATGGGCCTCGTACAAAATTTCGGGCGGGGCACCAGCCTGCACCAACTCGGTCATGACTTTGCGGCCCAGAAACTGCGGGTCGCGGATCTGGCTCCAGAGCTTGCCATCGGAAAACGTGCCGGCACCGCCCTCGCCAAACTGCACATTGCTTTGCGTGTGCAAGGTGTTTTTGCGCCACAGGTCCCAGGTGTCTTTGGTGCGCTGGCGCACTGGGGGGCCGCGCTCCAAAACAATCGGCCGAAAACCCATTTGCGCCAGCAACAAGGCGGCAAACATGCCGCACGGCCCAAAGCCGACCACCACGGGGCGCAGGGTCAAGTTGGCCGGCGCCTGCGCGACCGGGCGGTACGCCATGTCGGGCGTAGCGCTGACATGCGGATGGGTAGCGTGGCGCGCCAGTACGGCGTCCTGCGCGTTACCAGTGAGCTGCACATCGACGATGTAGACCGCCATCACATCGGCTTTGCGGGCGTCAAAGCTGCGTTTAAACACCTGCAGTTGCGCGATATCTTGCACCGGGACACCCAAAATGCCCGCCGCCGCCGAGCGCAGCGCCTCCAAGGGGTGGGCCGGGGGCAGCCGGTCGCCATCGGTTTCGCTGGGCGCGTCGGCGGCGCGCCGGGCGCTGACGGGCAAGGCCGTGAGCGGAAGTTTGATTTCGGTAATGCGGATCATGGGGCTCGGGGTTATCAAGCAAAGACCCATGATACGGCGCGCCGCACGCTTGGGCGCCCGGGCCTTAGACCGCGTTGATCGGAATTTTTAGGTAAGCGACGCCATTGGTCTCTGGTGCAGGTAACTGCCCGGCCCGGATGTTGATTTGCACGGCCGGCAGTATCAAGACCGGCATATCTAAAGTGGCATCGCGGGTGGTGCGCATGTGGACAAACTGGTCTTCGCTGATGCCTTCGTGGGTATGGATGTTTTTACGGCGTTGTTCGGCCACCGTGGTTTCAAAGGCGACTTCGCGGCCCGCTGGCGGATAGTCGTGGCACATAAACAGGCGGGTCTGCGGCGGCAGACTCAATATCTTTTGAATGGATACGTACAACTGACGCGCATCGCCGCCCGGGAAATCGCAGCGCGCGCTGCCTACGTCAGGCATAAACATGGTGTCGCCGACGAACACCGCGTCGCCAAAACGGTAGGCCACGCAGGCGGGCGTGTGGCCGGGCACCAACATGGTGTGGCCGCGCATCTCACCCACCACCATCGTTTCGCCGTCGGTAAACAAATGGTCAAACTGCGAGCCGTCACAGGCAAACTCTGGCTCCAGATTGAAGACGCCTTTGAACACTTTCTGCACGGCGGTAATGTGATCGCCTATGGCCGTCTTGCCACCGAGTTGCGCTTTCAGATAAGGCGCGGCGCTGAGGTGGTCCGCATGCGCGTGGGTTTCCAGAATCCAGGCGGTTTGCAGTTTGTTTTCGCGCACATAAGTGATTACTTTGTCGGCGGACGTATGACGGGTGCGGCCCGACTTGGGGTCGTAGTCCAGCACCGAGTCGATGATGGCGCAGGCCGTGCCCGGGCCTTGGTGCACCACGTAGGTCACCGTCCAGGTGCCTCGGTCAAAAATTCCGTGCACCTGAGGCGTGAGCAATTCGGAAAGCATGGCGGCAAGCTCCTCAATTAATGTTTAGATAGTATATAAACTGATATATTAAAATTAAATATACTATGAAAAAATGAATTGTGGAGCACGCTGATGAATAAAGTTTCGCTGAGTTTGCAGGACATGCAGCATGCGGCCGGGCAGGCCTGCCGCCTGCTCAAAGTCCTGTCCAACCCGGACCGCTTGATGATTGTGTGCCAGCTCGCCCAGGGCGAAATGCGGGTGGGTGAAATGGAGGAAGCGCTGGGCATTGTGCAGCCGACCTTGTCGCAGCAGCTGACCGTTTTACGCGATGAGGAGCTGGTCAGCACCCGGCGTGAGGGCAAAAATATTTACTACCAGCTCAGCAGTGTGCAGGCCTTGGCCCTGATCCAGGTGCTGTACGAACAATTTTGTTCTACCGAAAAGGGGGCGCTATGAACATCGACTGGATTCACTTCACGCCCTGGACCTCGCTCGGTGGCGGGATTTTGCTAGGCATTGCTTCGGCCATGTTCTTGCTGCTTAGTGGCCGGATTTTGGGCATCAGCGGTATTTTGGGCGGCTTGCTGGCGCCGCGCAGGGGTGATATCGGCTGGCGCCTGACCTTCCTGCTGGGCATGGGCGCGGCACCGCTGGTGTTTGCGGCCTTGATGCCCCCCGAATTACTGCCTGTGGTGCGCATCGACGCGACTGAGCCAGTGATCGCCGTGGCCGGCGTGCTGGTCGGCCTGGGTACGCGCTACGCCTCGGGCTGCACCAGTGGCCACGGCGTGTGCGGGCTCTCGCGCCTCTCGCCCCGTTCCCTGGTCGCCACCTTGAGCTTTATGGCCGCCGGCTTTGCCATCGTGTTCCTCGTACGCCACGCACTCTAAAGAGTCATCGCTATGCAACACCGTGTTACTGAATTTTTCGTCGGCCTGATATTCGGCTTGGGCCTGATGCTCTCGGGCATGACCGACCCCGGCAAAGTGCTGGGCTTTTTGGATGTAGCGGGCCTGTGGGATCCTTCCTTGGCGCTGGTGATGGGCGGCGCTATTGCGCTTGGGGTGTTTGCCTTTTCTCTGGCCAAAAAACGCAGCCTGAGCTTTTTCGGTGCTCACCTGCGCGTGCCCGACCATGAAGTGATCGACAAGCGTTTGGTGCTTGGCTCGCTTTTATTTGGTGCCGGATGGGGGCTTGCCGGGTTTTGCCCCGGACCGGCGCTGGTGTCTATGGCCGCCGGGCAAAGCAAAGCGATTTGGTTTGTGGTCTTTATGCTCGTTGGCATGCTGATTTTTGAAGTGCGCGAGCGGCGTGCGCTGGCTGCGCAACTGCTTGAAGCGCGTGGCACGACCGGTTGATTGCACAAGCCCAAAGGCATTGCTTCCAGGAAAAGGATTGGGCCTCCTAAGCCGCTAGCCCCGTCAGTTCGGGCACGCCTGCACGCCCGGAGAGGACCAAGGTACGCGCTGCGCATACGCGTCAAAGGGGAAAAGTGCGGAGGTCACTGGACGGGTATAGGTGATGCAAAGGTCACCATTTCGGTAGCGCACATGATCTATGTCCAAGCGCTCTTCCACCCAGGGCCCGCTTGCGTTGAGCGCCAAGGTCTTGGCAATGCGCTGCTCCGTGGTCAGCGGCAATCGGGATGGCGGCACCAAAGGCGTTGATGCAGGGGGTAAGGCGCGCAGCGCTTCGCGCGACAAGCTGAGATTCAAGGGCTTGGAAGCCTCGGTGGCAGCTGGCCCAGGCGCGGCGGCAGTTTGCGCCTCAGGACTTATCACCGCAGGACCCGATGCAGCAGCGGGCGGTGAAGTGATAGGCAGGGGAGAAAAGCGCTCTTTTGGGGTTGGATCGATGGGAAGACTGCGTTCAGGCCGCATTGGCGGCGTCATCTGGGCTTGCAAGGAAGGTAGCAGCACCAGCACCGTCGGCGCTAATCGGGGCGCATGTACTGGCGCCCTGGGTAAGGGCATGCCTTTTAATGCGAGTAGAAAAGCCAAGTGCAGAAAAAGCACAAGCGCCGCAGCCAGTAAGCGAAAGCGTTCTAAGACCTTCCATTGCGCCTCTTTTTGGTACTCACATATTGCCATATCGAGAAAATATTTTCTATTTTTATAACTTTAACGTATTTAATTATGATGCAATGGTGCCACGACGGTGGTAAGTACCCCACCAGTTTGCACCCTGCCGCGCCAGCGACAATGCCCCCATGAAAACCCTCCGACTTCGCCCAGGCAAAGAGCGTTCTTTGCTGCGCAAACACCCCTGGATATTTGAATCGGCGATTGCCAAGGGCGGTGGCGATAGCGGCGAGACGGTACGGGTCGAGGGCCATGAGGGAGAGTTTTTGGGTTGGGCGGCCTTTAGCCCGCAGTCGCGCATCCGGGCGCGCATCTGGAGTTTTGACGAAGCCCAGCGCATTGACGCCAATTTTTTTGACGCCCGCATTGCCGCCGCGATGGCGGCGCGCGCACGCCTGGGCATCGACAGCGACGCGCTGCGTCTGGTGCATGGCGAATCGGACGGCTTGCCCGGCCTGATCGTGGACCGGTATGGCGACACCTTGGTGGCCCAGTTTGGCGCGGCCGGTTGCGAGCGCTGGAAGGACAGCATTGCCGATGCGCTGCTGGCCCATACCGGCCTCACCAAGCTCTACGAGCGCTCGGACGCCAGCAGCCGGGGCCTGGAAGGCCTGGACACCCGCGTGGGCTGGCTGCGCGGCCAGGGCGAGGTGGCCCTGGTGCTGCGCGAACACGGCTGGCAACTGGGCCTGGACATCGCGCAAGGGCACAAGACGGGCTATTACCTGGACCAGCGCGACAGCCGCCAGCGCTTTGCCCAGTATGTGCAGCGCCTGCAGTCGCAGCGCGTGCTCAATTGCTATTGCTACACCGGCGGCTTTAGCTTGGCCGCACTGGCCGGCGGCGCGGCGCATGTCACCTCCATCGATTCCTCAGCGCCAGCGCTGGCGCTGGCGGCCAGCAATGTGGCGCGTAACGGCTTTGCCAGTGAGCGCACGGATTTCATCGATGCCGATGTCAACGCCAGCTTGCGCCGCCTGGCCAAAGAGGGGCGCAGCTTTGACGCCATCGTGCTCGATCCGCCCAAGCTAGCGCCCACGGTGGCGCATGCCGAGCGCGCCGCGCGTGCCTACAAAGACATCAACCGCCTGGCCTTGCAAATTCTGGAGCCCGGCGGCGTGTTGTTTACTTTTTCCTGCTCGGGCGGCATCAGCGCGGACTTGTTCCACAAAATCGTCGCCTCGGCGGGCGCGGATGCGGGCGTGGACGGGTTTATCAGCGAGCGCCTGGGCGCTGCGCCCGACCACCCGATGACGCTGAGCTTTCCCGAGGGCGAGTACCTCAAGGGTTTGGTGGTGGTGCGCACCACCCGATAGAATTTATTCATGCACCATCGTCCCAAAATTGGCGTCAGCGCCTGCTTTTTGTATCCCGACCCCCAGCGCCCGGCGTTTGCACAAAAAACCCTGCAATACCTGGAGCAATCGGTACCGCACTGGCTCATGGCAGGCGGCGCTATGCCAGTCTTGGTGCCCGCACTGGTGGGTGATACCGCACGCGGCGATGTCACGGCCCAGCATTACGCCCAGTGGCTGGACGGTCTGGTGCTGCACGGTGGGGTGGACATGTCACCCACCAGTTACGGCGAGGAACCCTTGCACCCGGACTGGGCAGGCGACCGGACACGCGACCTCTACGAGATGGAATTGATTCGCGCCTTTGTCGCGGCGGGCAAACCGGTATTTGGGATTTGCCGGGGGCTGCAAGTGGTCAACGTGACCTACGGCGGCACGCTCTACCAAGACATCAGCACCCAGCGCCCGCAGGCCCGCCTGCACCGTGATGGCCAGGCCTATGACCGCCACTTTCACCCCGTGCAGGTAGTAGCCGGTACGCGACTCGAAAGCCTGCTAGGCACCTCTGCTAGCGAAAAAATCAACAGCATTCACCACCAGGGCATTAAAGACCTGGCACCCGATTTTGTGGCCGAGGCCTTTTGCCCGGAAGACGGCACCATCGAGGCCATTCGCCACCGGGGCGATGCGTGGATCGCTGCGGTGCAATGGCATCCGGAATTTCATAAATCCGAGTACGGCGTGCTCGATGACAGCGCTTTGCTGCACGATTTTTTGCAGGTGGCCAGCGCACGCTAGCATCAATCGGCGTGGCGCTGCAACAAGCCCCAGGCCACCACACAGGCCGCGTCGTCCGAAAAATCGCGCGCCACGATGCGCTCGATGACCTCGTCGACGCTCAGGCATTCAAAGCCGCTCACTTCGCCGTCGGTATTGCGCGGCTGCACACCATCAGGCAGCAGCAAATGAAAGACCAGCAGGGTTTCCTCGTGCCAGCCCTCGCGCTCCATGCGTGCGGCGGTGGTGTGGCCTAAGGGCCGCACCTGCGCAGCCACGCTGTCGGGCAGTCCCGCTTCCTCATACAGTTCGCGCACTGCGCAACCCAGCACAGTTTCGCCAGCCGCCAGACCACCTGCGGCGAGGTTGTCCAAGCGGCCCGGGTCAGTGGCTTTGCTCAGCGCCCGGCGACCGCACCAAATGCGGCCGTCTAGCGTAAAGCCGTTGATATGCACGGCGTGGCTGCGCAAACCCAAAAACCGAAACGCGGCACGCTCGAGGCGGAAATATTCCGGCAGGCCAGGGTACGGCTGTCCGCCGGTATCGCCCCAAAAACTGTAGGCCTCGTTGCGCCAGCCGCTGATCAGGCCTTGGCGGTGCAGCTGCTCGGCTGCCGTCTGCAGTGCCTCGGAGCGCTGGGCCGGCGTCCAAGCACCCGCGGGCCAGATGCGCTGATGGCCATCCCAGCGGGTGCCGGGCAGCACGGCGGCGAGCGCCGCATCATTGGCAGGCGGCAACCAGCCCAGGTGCACATCGTCCAGAGCCCAGCGGCGCGCCTGCGGCGGCATGCTGTGGCGAGCACCCTCCAGGACCTGGCGCAAAACCGCCGCGTGGGATGGTGAAAGTGCTGGTGTCATAAAGCAGGGCGAGGGACCATGCGGCAAGTCTATCGGCCAGTGCGCGCCATTGCGGGCGCCGCCCCAGAACACCGACAATAGCGCTATGCGACCAAAATCATCAGCCGCCAAGCCGCCGCCCAAGCCCAAGCCGCGTGCACCGAGCAAGCTCAACCACCAGGTGCGCATCATTGGCGGCCAGTGGAAACGCAGCAAACTCAAGGTGCTGGACGCCGCCGGCTTGCGCCCCACGCCCGACCGTGTGCGCGAAACTTTGTTTAACTGGCTGGGCCAGGACTTAAGCGGCCTGCGTTGCCTGGACGCCTTTGCCGGCTCGGGCGCGCTGGGCTTGGAGGCTGCATCGCGCGGCGCCGCGCAGGTGCTGCTGGTAGAGCAAGATGCCGCCCTGGTCGAGCAGCTCAAGCGCAGCGTGACGCAACTGGACGCGCAGGCGGTCAGTGTGCAGCGTGGCGACGGGATCGCCAGCCTGCGCCAGGCGGCACCGGCGAGCCTGCACATTATTTTTCTGGACCCGCCTTTTGCCGCCTCGCTATGGGAGCGCGCGCTGCAAGCGGCGCGCCAGGCCATTGCCGCTAATGGGCAGGTTTATTTGGAGGCGCCCCAGGCTTGGGCGCCCGATGCATTGGCCGCCCTGGGCTGGGCGTTGCACCGCCACCTCAAAGCCGGCGCCGTGCACGCGCATGTGCTGCGGCCGATCACCCCTGTTTTGCCGTCCCTGCCACCTGCTGAAGGAGCGCTTGCATGAGCACGATTGCCGTCTACCCGGGCACGTTTGACCCTATCACGCTGGGCCACCAAGACATGATTGAACGCGGCGCCAGTTTGTTTGGCACCCTCATCGTGGCGGTGGCCGCCGCGCACCACAAAAAAACCCTGTTCAGCCTGCAAGAGCGCCTGGACATGGTGCAAGACATGGTGGCGCCCTTTGCCAATGTGCAGGTGCTGCCCTTTAGCGGCCTGGTGCGCGACTTTGCCGTCGCCCAGCAGGCCCAGGCCATGCTGCGCGGCGTGCGCTCGGTAACGGACTTTGATTTTGAGGCGCAGCTCGCTGGCATGAACCGCGTCTTGGCCCCGCAGGTGCAAACCGTGTTTCTGACGCCCGACAGCCGCTTCCAGTTCATCAGCAGCACGCTGGTACGCGAGATTGCCACCCTGCACGGCGATGTGGCCCCGTTTGTCGCGGCGCCAGTGCTTGCGCGCCTGCAGGCCAAGTTGCACAGCGGGACCTGAGGCGGCGCGCATGGCATTAATCATTACCGACGAGTGCATCAACTGCGACGTCTGCGAGCCCGAATGCCCGAACGAGGCTATCTTCATGGGCCCGGAGATTTACCAAATCCACCCGGACAAATGCACCGAGTGCGTCGGCCATTTTGACGAACCGCAGTGCGTGCAGGTCTGCCCGGTCGCTTGCATTCCGGTCGATCCGCAGCACACCGAGAGCCGCGAGACGCTCTGGGAAAAATACCGCCGCCTGCAAGCGACCACGCCCTGAACCACGGGCCTTGGCTACG
>Ga0209084_1000659_pt1 | contig 31996 bp, 47 predicted proteins | sample C_130820_MF_Meta_FD_187309 | JGI IMG/M metagenome (GOLD analysis project Ga0209084, IMG submission 187309) | Freshwater microbial communities from Lake Croche, Canada to study carbon cycling - C_130820_MF_MetaG (SPAdes) (version 2) | ecosystem: Environmental > Aquatic > Freshwater > Lake... | reverse complement strand
ACTACCCCCCCCCCCGCAGATTCTGACGAGGTGAGAGGGTTTGACGTGCTGCGCTGGCGCAGCGCTTTATCGGTCGCCATTGCAATGGCCGACACGAGCGAGAAGATGCTTGTCGTCGTGACTATGTGCGAGCACCTGCGGCCGTGGCTAGAGGCCGATCAGCGTGCGATAAGTGGCGAGCAGGAGCTGCCGCTGGTCGGGAGTGAGCCGGTCGTCGGCGAGGAGCGCAGTCTCAACGTCGACGGGCGAGATGGAGACGGCGAAGGTGGGCAGGTACCCGAGGTGCCTGGACAGTAGGCCCGGCTGCAGATTGAGTAGCCGCTCCATCGCATAGACGAAATGGCGACTCGGCTCACTGGTGCCAGTCGTCCATTGGCTGACTGACGCCTGCCGAACGGCGAACCCGTCCGCCTGCATCGCCCGCATGAGATCGGCCGGGCGCATGTTGGCGCGCTGGAGGTACATCTTTAACGCTTCGGCGAAGCTGCGCCGCTGCTCGTCCGTGCTGGTTCGTTCCATCGGTGCCGCCTCCCCCCTGACGTCAAACTGTACCGCATTTTTTCCATAGCAGATCCGGCGACTCTGCCTGCGGATGGTTGCGGATTGGGTGCTGCGTGGTAGCACTTTCGTGACTTTCGCTGTTTGTGACAGTTGACATACGCAGCAGCGTATGAGCAGACTCTCCGACCATGAGACGAGAGACCTCGCCCGATTGGGGCATCACTGCCGACGAGGTAGCCGCCGAGCGCATCGCTCAGGGCCTGCCGCCGACGCTCACCGACCCCGAGCTGCTGGCGATGCTTGCCAGCTTTCTGCGCTCGCCTCGAGTCAATCGGTCGGCGGCATGAGCGCCGAGCTGCGCTGCGTGCGATGCGGCGAGAGCTTCGACGAGGGCCACGAGATCGCCACCGTCGTGGCGTGGTCCGTCCACACCTGCACACCGTCGGCATCGCGGTGCCGCCGTCGAGCGTCTCGCCTCACCCCCGGCGATCAATGCACCGGCGGCGGCTCCGGGGCGCCGCCGGCGTCCCGACCAATGACCCTAGAGACGAGGAACTTATGAGGACATCGCTGCATGTAACGCAACGGGCCACGGCCACCGTGCGCAGGATCGGCGAGGTACTGCCGACTGCGTGGGTCACCGTGAGCGACGACGCCGAGAGCTGGGAGCTGAGCGGCAGTTTTCTGGACCTGTTCCTATTCGCCGAGCGGCTCACCGCTGCGCTGATGGACGAGATGCCCGAGCACACTCGCCAGCACCTGGCCGACCTACTCGCCGACGAGGCAGCAGCATGAGCGCCCCGAAGCAAGGCCTCAGCGCAGCAGAAAAGTTCGGACTCGTGACGCTGCTCGTCGTCGGCATCGCTGGCGATGCGTTTATTGATGCGCTGCTGCGCCTGGACTGGCACCGGCTCGGCATCTTCGCCGTCGTCGCATTCTCGGGCGCACTGCTCGCCTTTTCGCTCGCTATGGCGAAGACCGCCGACGAGGACTGGCTGCCGACCCGCACCGAGTACCTGAGCCGCAGCGACGACGAGCGGGCGCCACGATGAACCGCCACGACCTCGGCGACTGGCTCGCCCTCGCCGCTGTCGTGGCGATACTGCTCACCGCCGCTTTCTACGTCGGCTCTGTGCTCGGCGGCTGGCAGTGAGCAACCCGCAGAAGGCCAAGGGCTCAGCGTGGGAGCGGGCCGTGCTGGAGACCCTGCGGGCCGCCGAGATCGTCGCCGAGCGCATTCCGGCGGGCGCCACGCTTGACCGTGGCGACCTCTGGCTGCCTCACCTGCCGATCACGATCGACGCCAAGAACCACCGCACGCCGACGCTCGGCCCCTGGGTCGATCGGGCCACCGAGCAAGCCCGGCACGCAGCGCGCCCGGTCGGCCTCGTCTGGCACAAGCGCAGCGGCATGACCTCGCCGCTTGATGCGTTCGTGACCACCTCGGGCCGCATGATGATCGAACTACTGGCGTATGTGAGATGAGCAAAAAGAGCAACGCCGAGAGCGAGGACACCGTCGGCGCCCTCGGCCTGCCCGCCGTGCGCGCTCGCCAGATGGCGAACCGCATCACTGCGCTGGAGGCCGAGCGGGCACAACTACGGCGCAACATCGCCGAGCTGCTCGCCGAGTTCACCGAGCTGCGAGATCGCGCCGTGCTCGATGCGCAGACGATCGCCGAGCTGCGGGCCTCGTGCGCACAGGCCCGCCAGTCGCGTCGTGAGTGGATCAGGTTCGCCACCGGGCTACTTGGCGAGCGCCCGCCGGTGCAGCCATGAGCGACCCGTTCGACTCCGCCCGCATTCCTGACGACGGCACCCGCTGGCCGATCGCCCCGCTCGCCGAACTTGTCGGCAAGCACCGCGCCTACGTCGCTGCCTCAACGCACCCGAAAGCGATCCGGGCCGCTGGCGGTCTCACCGACCGGCAGGCCGACCGGGCTGCGGTGCGCTGCGGCTATCACCCGAGCGAGGTCTGGCCGGAGTGGTTCCACTACCGAGACCACATATCGCTCGCCTTCGCAGCGATCGCCGCCGAGCTGCGAGCGACGCCATGAGCCGCCCCGACGCACTGCTGGCGTCGTGCTGGTGCGGACGGCGTCACGCACTCATCCCGACCGCAGACATCCGAGCGGGCCGCACTTGGGCCTGTTCGGAGAAATGCCTCGCCGACTTTGAGCGTCGAGGCGTGCAGCGCCGCAAGCCGAACACCACAACATCAGACAAGGGGAAACAATGAACAACGCAGCACGCGAGCTGATCCAGCTCCCGACAAGGCGAGACCGCTGGGGCCGGTATCAGGTCGTTGACCCCGAGACCGGCAAGCTGGTCGGACTTACCAGGGCGACGACGATTTCGGGCAGCCTTGACGACAAGACAAACCTCATCGCGTGGAAAGCCCGCACCGTCATCGTCGGACTCGCCACCCGCCCCGACCTTGTGGCGCTGGCCGCAGCCACCGACGCCACCGATAAGCGAGCGCTCGACGACATCGCCGAGCGGGCCAGCGACGCAGGCGGCGCCACACTGCGCCGCGACCTCGGCACCGCCGTGCATGGATTCATGGAGGCCCGCCTCAACGATCCGGCAGCGAAGATCCCGGCGCCCTACGACGCCGACGTCGACGCCATCCTCGCCGCCATCGATGCGCACGGCCTAGAGGTCGTCGCAGGAATGACCGAGCGCATGGTGGTGCACTGGCACCACCGCATCGCTGGCACGTTCGACCTGATCCTGCGAGATCGGGCCACCGGCACGCTGCACATCGCAGACCTAAAGACCGGCAGCAGCCTGCTCGGCTCGCTCGGGTTCAGTACGCAGCTCACCATCTACGCACAGGCGGACTGCCTTTACACGCAGGGCGCGGCCGCCGATGGCTCCGAGGACGTCACCGAGCTGATGCCTGCGGTCAGCCAGTCGCTGGCGTTCATCCTGCACTGCCAGCCCGGCTCGGCCCACTGCGATATCCACGCCCTTGACCTGACCGTCGGCGCTCAGGCGCTGGGGCTGGCGATGCAGGTCCGTGAGGCCCGCAAGGCGAAACCGCTCACGCCGTACATTGCGCCGGACAAGATCGCCGAGGTCGTCGCCGAGACGTTCCCCGGCGCCGTTGACGTCACCGCCGAGGCGATCAGCGAAGACGACCGGGCGGCGCTGCGCGAGCGCATGACCGCCATCGTCGCCGCCAACGCAGGCCGAGCGGCCGACGAGCTGCTGCGCTTGTGGCCCGCCGACATTCCGACGCTCAAGAGCGGCGACCCGATTACGCACGGCCAGCTTTCCGAGCTGCTCGCAGTCCTGGGAACAGTGGAAAAGAATCACGGCGTCGCCTTTCCTGCGACATTCACCGCACCCGAGCCACGAGCACCACGCCCAAGCGCCGAGCGCCGACCGGCACCCGACGAGGGCGACGACCTCGCCGACCCCGACGCTGCGAGCGCAGCGCTGAACGATCTCGCCGAGCAGCTTGACGGCGAAGGCCGAGCGTGGCTCGGCGCCATGCTCGGCGCCACGAAAGCCGCTAACCGACCGATCGCCCTTAGCGGCCCCGGCGGTCGACCGACGCAGCGCCGACTCACCATCTGCGCGGCGCTGATGACGCTCGCCCCGATGGCCGACGACCAGCTCGCTCGCGCTCTGGTCTCGCTCGCCATCGGCGAGGAGCTGCAGCCCGCCCACGACCTCGGCGACGCAGTCGGGGCGCTCACGATCAACGAGGCACAACGCCTCCACAAGCTCGCCGAGGCGATCGACTCCACGGCCCTCACTGCCAACTGGCACGAGGACCGAGTTGAGATCGTCGGCGACATTCAGGCCGCACTAGCAGCCTGACAACCCAAGAGAAAGAGCAGACATATGAGCATCGACCAATCCATCGCAGAGGAGCTGACCCGCTCGGGCGGCCCGACGGCCAAGTGGGACGCCATCGGCGACGTGCGCCGAGTCGTGATCTCCAGCGTTGAGAAGCGCCAGGTGACCGACTTTGACACCGGCGAGCCGCTGACATGGCCCAACGGCGACCCGAAGTGGCAGTTCGTGTTCGGCGGCACCGACCCCGACACCGGCGAGGAGACTCGCATCTTCGCCAAGGGCTACATGCTCTCGGCCGTCAAGGAAGCACTGCGAACCGCTAACTCAGCGCCCGAGGTCGGCGGCACTCTCGCCGTCAAGTGGACCGGCAACGCCGAGCCGGTCGGCCGCAAGGCCGCAGCGAAGCAGTGGGCAGCGACGTACAACCCGCCCGCCGTCATCGCCATGACCGCAGCCGACCTGTTCTAGGTCTCAGCGGATTGAGCTACCCGGCGCCCGACTTAGCGGGACGGCGCCGGGCGGCTCTCACCCATCAATCACACAGAGACGAGGAATCTCAGATGAAAAACATGCAGACAGTATTCGACGACCTGAGCTGGCTCTACACCGAGCCAGCCGACGAGCACGCCAAACGCGCCAGCGAGATGCTGGACACCATCGCCACCGAGGGCCTTATGGTCCAGCACGAGACTGCCGCCATCGTGACCGTGCTGCTGCCGATGGCCGAGGCGCTGGCGTCAATCGCTCACTCGCTTGCCCACGCCGTCGGCCTGCACGAGGTCATCGCTGAATCAGTGGCGGTGCGGCCATGAGCGAGCGTCACCTACTCATCAGCCGCCACGGCGACGCCTACCTACTGGAGGCGACGCACGGCGCCGATCGGGTCGAGCTGGGCACGTTCTATTCCATTGAGGACGCCCGAGCGGCGGCTCGAGGTGTGCGTGCGTGGACGCAGATCACCATCACAGACAGGAGCGGCGCCGAATGAGGCCGACACTGTTCGACCCCGATCCCTACTGGCGCAACTACCGCAACACCGACCCCGACACCTCGCGCGAGGCGGGTCGGTCCGCAGCGCGCTGGGCAGCGGCTAAAGCGATGGAAGTCCTTAAGGCGTACGCCGAGAACGACGACCCCAAAGGTCTGACGTCCTGGGATATCGGCGTGCTCGGCTGCGGCGGGCATTGCTGGTGGAAACGAGTTTCCGAGCTGGCGGCTGCCGGAAAAATTGAAAGAGTCGGCACCCGCATGACTCCGACCGGCCAGTCGCAGACCGCCTACGTCATTACCAGCGCCGGGCGTTGCGCACTGCAGCAGGCGCAGCAATGAGTCCCTACTACTGCCGCCAGTGCCAGGGCGAGATGATTAGCTGCGAGTGCGGCGAGGTCGAGGAGTCCGACGACTACACGCCCGAGCCGGAGTACCTCGCCGAGGACATAGACGACCGCTCAGTCGTCTGGACCGTCAACGACGCCGGCGTCGGACGCATCGAGGTGCAGCGATGACCGCCAAGCACGGCACGATCCGCTGCTATTGGTTCGGACCCGATAGCAGCCTCAGCTCCGGCGACACTCGCAACGGCTGCCGCTGCGCGAAGTGCGTTCGGACTTACGAAGAAACTCGGACGCAGTGCATCCTGATGCCGGAGGTGCAGCGATGACTGCCCCAATGTCGCCGGACCTCACCGCATGCTCACGGCGCCGCCAGCGGCGCATCGGCGTGCTCGCCGGGCTTTTGGCGCTCGCGATCCGAGTCACCTTCGCCACGCTCGCCGCCGTGCAGCTCATCGGCAGCGGTCTGGTCATCCGCACCGCAGTGGTGGCGGTCCTCATCACCATCGCCACTGGCGCAGCGACCCGAGTCGATCGGGCACTGTTGTGAGTCGCGACCGCAGGGCGACTCCCTACAAGGAAGGCGAGGCGCACGGTACGACGACCGGCTACTCAAACGGCTGCCGCTGCGAGCAGTGCACGGCGGCAAGGCGCGAGTACGACCGGCGCAAGCATGTAGGCATTAGAAAGCCAAGGCCGGACCCCGTGCCGCTCAACCCATTGCTGCAAAGGGTAAGCGCCTACGTTGGCTGCAGCGTCAATCAGCTCGGCGTTGACACCATCGCCGAGGCCTGCGGAGTTGACCGGCGCACAGTGCTGCGCTGGCGATCCTGCGACCAAGTTCCGGCGCGAGACATTGACGAGATCGCCACCCGCCTGGGCTGGCATCCGGCGGCAATCTGGGGCGCCGATTGGTACATCCGAACCACCTACTACGACGAGGCAACGGCATGACCGAGCACGAACCCGAGGCGACGAAACGCTGCGCACGCTGCCGCCAAGAGCTGCCCGTGAGCCACTTCGCCTACGACGGCCGAACGATGGACCGACTGAAGTACCGATGCGAGACCTGCATCGCCGAGATCGGGGCGTACAAACGATGAGCGAGCACAAGCAGGAGGCGCTTGACGAAACCTGGGGAGAGATGACACTGCGGCGCTGCGCGTGGGAAGGATGCCAGCAGTCGGTGCACTCCAGCTCTGTGCGTTCTAGTTATTGCGCGCAGCACCTGAGGGAGTGGAGAACCGTTCAGCAGAACTCCTACCTCTGCGCTCGACGAAATGCTCGCCTATGCATTAGGTGCAGTAAAGACCTTTCCAGCACATGGCTGCAGAGCACATGCCTAACGTGCAGGATTCGCCGAAGCTGCCTGCGGTATGGAATCGCCATTGAGCAGCGAGACGCTTTGCTTGCGTCGCAGCTCCACCGATGCGCCGGTTGCGGAATCGTTGAGGCGACCTACCTCCTTGAAACCGGAAAGCTGCTCGACATAGATCACGATCACCGATGCTGCTCGTACACGGATCGCAATCGCAGGTCCTGCGGGCAGTGCGTTCGTGCCCTCTACTGCGCTGACTGCAACAGGGCGATCGGCAAATGGCATGACAATCCTGCGATCGGTCGGCTGCTCGCCGACACGATTGAGCAGCGCATCGCTAACGGCGGCACCGTGAAGTCGTGGCGAGATCAGCCTGCAGTCCTGCGGCGACTCGCCGACAGTGTGGAGCGCACTAACGCTCTGATGGAGTTCCGAAGGGCAGGCTTCCGAGATTGGTTCCTGCGCATGGCAGACGAGGCGGCGGCATGAGCGACAACCTCACCGCCGCCCTGGACTACGCCGAGCGAGGTCTGCGAGTTCTCCCGATCATGCCCGGCGGCAAGCGTCCACCGATGCGGGCATGGCAGGACGCAGCCACCACCGACCCCGAGACGATCCGCCTCTGGTGGACCGGTCTCTATTCCGACCACGGCGTCGGCATCGCCACCGGCGCAGGCTCGGGAGTGTTCGTGCTCGACGTTGACGTCGCCGACGGTAAGGCGGGCGACGAGACGCTGCGGGAACTTGAGGACACCTACGGCCCACTGACGGACACTGTGCGAACCATCACCGGCTCGGGCGGGGCACACCACTACTACCGGCTCCCTGTAGGCGTGGAGATCCGCAACGACGCCGGGCGCAAGCTCGGCGCCGGTCTTGACATCAGAGGCGAAGGCGGGCAAGTCGTCGCACCGCCGACGATTCACCCGACCAGCGGGCGAGCATATGAGTGGGAGGACGGCGCAGGGCTTGACGAGATCCCGATCGCCGAGGCGCCCGGCTGGCTCATCGCCATGCTGACCGCCGAGGCTCAACCCTGCATAACGCCGGACGTTATTCAGGGTAACCGAGCGAGCGAGGATGGCCCGGCGCAGCGCTACAACGACGCCACCACCTGGGCCGAGCTGCTCGGCGCCGACGGCTGGACTCTCGGCCATACCGACCGCGACGGCTGCCAACACTGGACCCGACCCGGCAAGGAAACCAGAGACGGCACGAGCGCGACCGTCGGCTATCAGGGCCGAGACGTGCTGCGAGTGTTCACCTCGGCGATCTCGGCCCTGCCGGAGGGCGCCTACTCGCGCTTCGGGTACACCGCTGCGGTGCACCACGGCGGCGACCGGTCAGCCTGTGCCGCTGAACTCAAGCGCTCCGAGATGCGAGTCGTCGACGAGTGGGAGTGCAGCGTGCCGATCAGCGGTAGCGCAGCGACCCGATCATCGGTAGCGCAGCCGCCGGGCCAGTGGCTGGACCCGATACCGCTCGGCATGGCTGACGAGCTGCCCGAGTTCCCCGTCGAGACCCTGCCCGAATGGATCGCCGAGCAGGTCTACGCCGTCGCCGACGAGCTGCAGATGCCGCCGGACCTCCCCGCCATCATGGCGCTGACATGTCTCGCCGCCATCTGCGCCAAGCGGACCCGAGTCAAGGTGCGCGGCGGATGGAATGAACCGCTCAACATTTACACGGCGGTAGCGATGCCACCGAGCGCCGGTAAATCGCCAGCGTTCAGCGCCATGATGGCCCCGCTCAAGGCCCACGAGAAGGCCGAGATTGAGCGGCGCACCGTTGAGATCGCCAAGGCCGAGCAGGCGCACCGCATGAAGGAGAAAGCGCTCAAGAAAGCCGAGGAGTCCGGCGACGAGCACGAGGCGCAGCGACTGCTCACCGAGCTGCTCGCCCTGGACAAACTTGCCAGCCCGCGCATGATCGCCGACGACGCCACGCCCGAGGCGCTCACCTCACTGCTGGCTGACCACGACGGCCGCATCGCCCTGCTCTCCACCGAGGGCGGCGTCTTTGATCTGATGACCGGGCGCTACTCGGATCGGGCAAACCTTGATGTGTACCTGAAGGCGTGGGGCGGCGACGACATCACCGTCGACCGCATCGGGCGAGGACCGTCGGCAGTGGCGTCGCCCGCTCTGACGATCGGCGTCACTGTTCAGCCCTCGGTCATCTCTGCACTCGCCGAGCGACCCGAGCTGGCCGGGCGAGGCCTGACCGCTCGGTTCATGTATGCGCTACCGGTCGACACCGTCGGGCGCCGTAACTTCATAGACCAGCCCGAGGCCGACCCGGCGATCGCTGCGGCGTACTCGGCGCAGATGATGCAGGTCGCCGCCATCGTCGAGCACCGCGGCGAGCTGAACATCCTCGCCCTGGACGCCGAAGCGTCGGCGATGTTCCACCGCTGGCGCCAAGCGATGGAGAAGCGACGGCTACCAGGTGCAGACATGCGCCCGATCGCCGAATGGTCCACGAAGCTGGAGAGCACGACGCTGCGAGTGGCGGGCCTGCTGCACCTCGCCGATGGCGGGCGACTTCATGACACCGTGACCGCCGACCCGATGGCTCGGGCGATTGAGATCGGCGACTACTGGCTCGCTCACGCCTTCGCCGTGCACGACATGTGGGGCGCCGACCCGGTGCTACTCAAGGCCCGAGCGATCATGGAATGGGCCGCCGGACGCGAGACGTTCACCGTGCGAGATGTCTACTCGGCGATGCGTCGGACCTACCCGAAGGCCGACGACACCGTGCCGCCGCTCTCCCTACTCGTCGAGCGCGGATGGCTCAGGCCTGTGGATAACGACTGGCCGCCGGTGCTTGGGCGTCGAGGTGTGTCCTCGCCCGTTCTGGAGGTGCACCCCGAAGTTGCGCGCCATGCGCGCCATGCGCGCACGAACTCGGCGAAAAACGACGCGAAAACGTCAAAAGGTGCGCGCCATGCGCGCCATGCGCCTAAAGGCATTTCAGAGGATTACTTACTTACTTCCTCTGAACACTCGGAAACGCCACCCTGCGCGCATGACACGCATGGCGCGCAACTTTATCCACAGGCACCACCCGACGACCTCGCCCCCACCGGCACCGACCCCGAGCCATTCCGACCCTTTTAGGAGATCATCATGCGACGACACGACTACGACAAACTCCGCGCCGAGCTGCTTGACGCTCACGGCCGGATCACCGAGCTGCTGCGCCTGCTGCCCGAACTGTGGCCCGAGCTGATCGACGGCCTGCCCGGCTACCCGACGAACACCGGCGGCGGCGGCGCCCCATCACTCGGGGCAGGCGGCACGCCGGGCGGACTGGATCGGTTCGTCACGCAGAGCCACCCCGCTGCCGACGACATGCGCACTCTGCGCCAGGGCGCCATCGCTGCGGCCAACGCCTCACGCTCTGCGCTCTCGGTCGCTCACCGCTGGCTCGCCACGCCGGTGCTGCCAGCCGACGAGCCACGCGCCCGCAGTGGTGGCGACTGCGTCGCCTGCGGTCTCTACTGCTCGGGCGCTCAGGCCGACCGCCTGCGCTCAGGACTGTGCGATGCGTGCCGCCAATCATGGCGGCGGTACCAAGAGCGATCAGCGCAGCAGATGGGCATCGGAGATCGCGGCGACTGGCTCGTCGAGCGGCGTCGTGACATCCTTGCAGCGGAGGCCTGAGCATGACCAACGTCTACGAGTACGCAGAGGACAAGTCGCACCAGCACTGCCACAAGATTGAGGTAACGACAGGCGAAGACCTGCGTCTCGGTCGGCGTGCCTACATTGACCAGCGCTGCGAAGAATGCAAAGCGGAGATCGACGAGACCGATCGTCTGCGAGCTGAGATCGCAGGATTGCAAGCAGAGCTTGAGCGTCGTGACATCCTCGCCGCTGAGTCCTAACGCGTGGGGACATGGGGACGCAGGGCGATGCCATGCGCCGCATGGGTATCGTTGACATTCGCAGGGTATGGGTGTACCGTCGCGGTTAGATGTCGACGCCTGCGCCCTGAGGGCTGGGCGTCGTTTGCGTTACGAGGTCACTAATGGCGCCACGTCGGCCGTGCATTGACTGCGGCGCAGTGGTCACGACCACGCGCTGCAAGAGCTGCGAGAGCGTGCGCAACATTGCACGCCATGCATCACGACCGCACTACTCCGGCGACTACCGCAAGCGTGCCGCCGAGGTACGAGCTGCCGCAGTTACCTGCTGGCTCTGCGGTGGAGCTGCTCGATCGGGCGACCCATGGACTGCCGACCATGTGCGCTCGGGAGATCCCGACTCGCCTCTGCTGCCTGCGCACCGTAGCTGCAACAGCAGCCGAGGCGGGCGCACCCGCTACACCTGAGGCATTCGGCGCCGAAATCGGGGCTTGCATGAATATGCAGGCCGCGGCCCGACCCCCCTCGCGTTTTTGGGCAGCGAGGGTACCTCTGTGCCCACCTGTCCGCTTCTCTGAATGTGTGCAGAACCGAGACATTGCGAAAATATTCACGCCGACCGCATTGGAGGCCGCCATGGGCGCCATTCCGAAGGTTGACGGCCAGAAAGTCACGCGCCACGCGCCGACGTTCGACTGGACAACACTCCCCGCCGCCGGTCGACCAGGTCAACCGCCGAAACTTCCCACCGGCCTGAGGCCGTGGACGAAAGCCACGCGCGCCGCATGGGCTGACCTGTGGTCATCGCCGCAGGCGACGGCGTGGGATCAGACCGGGAGAACCCTTCACACTTGGGCCGCGCTGCATCACGATCTCGTGATGGACGAGCGGGCGACCGCCAGCATCTCCGCCGAGATGCGCCAGCACGAGGACCGCCACGGCCTGAACCCCGCCGCGCTGCTGCGTCTGCGCTGGCGCATTGTTGACATATCCGACGAGGGAACCATGAACGCACCGCAGCGCAGCTCCAGCTCGCAGAATCGTGGCCGCCTCGTCGCCATCAGGTGACCGGCTGGCGCGGGCCTACCGAAGACGCCGAGTATCCGACCCTCTTCGGGTTCATCGCCGACGAGCTAGAGCGGCTGCTGGTCGTGCCAGGTGGCCCGATGGCAGGCCAACCGCTCAAGCTCGCAGAGTGGCAGTGGCAGCTCGGCGCCGCTCTCTACCGGATCGACCCCGAGACCGGCCGCATGCCCGTGCGCCGAGCGGCGGCATCCATGCCGAAGGGCGTCGGTAAGTCGCCATTTCTCGGAGCGCTCGCTTTCGCCGAGTTATGCCTGCCGGTCGTCTTTGACGGCTGGAACGCTGCAGGCGAGCCGGTCGGGAGGCCTCGACCGTCGCCGTGGATTCAGATCGCCGCCGTCTCCGAGGATCAGACCGACAACTGCTATCAGCAGCTCTACGACATGCTGCGCGACTCGCCTGCCCTTGACGAGTACGGCGTGGATCTCGGCCGAACTCGCATCTTCCTGCGAGGACAGTCTGGCCGCATCGAGCCGGTAACCGCCTCAAGCGGTAGCCGTGAAGGTCAGCCGGTCACCTTCGCAGTGCTGGAAGAAACCCAATACTGGCGCCCCGGCAACGGCGGCGTGGACCTAGTCGCCACGATCCGGCGCAACCTCGCCAAGACCGACGGCCGCTCGGTCGAGATCACGAACGCCTACCGGCGCGGCGACGACTCGGTCGCCGAGGCCACGGCGAAGGCCGCCGAGAAAAAAGCCGCAGGCTTGCTCTACTCCGAGACTCGCGGCCCTTGGGTCGACGACCTCACCGATCGCCCGGTGCTCATGGACGCCCTGCGAGTCGCCTATGCCGACTGCCCCTGGGTCGACCTTGAGCGCATCGCCGAGGAATGCACCGACCCGTCGACTACTGACCAGGACGCTCGGCGCTACTTCCTCGGATGGCCGAGCGAGGCGCCCGAGGATTCATGGATCAGCCCCGGCCAGTGGGAGACGTGCCGAGTATCTGGCGCTCGGTTGTATGACGAACTCCCGACCTACGTCGGGATCGACGTCGCACTGAAGCACGACACCACCGCAGTGGTCGCCGTGCAGCGCCAGGGCGAGAGGCTCGTCTGCTCGGCCCGCATCTGGACCCCGACACCCGAGCAGGTGCTGGATCTCGCCGCCGTTGAGGAGCACATGCGAGCGCTCGCCGTGGCCTACCCACTCGCCGAGGTCATCTACGATCCGCGATTCTTTGAACGCTCGGCGCAGCTCCTCACCGAGGAGGGCCTGCCGATGGTCGAGATGCCGCAGAATAATCTTCGCATGGTGCCCGCCTGCGGCACCGCCTACCGGCTGATCGCCTCGGCGCAGGTCGCCCACGACGCCGACTCAACTTTCACCGATCAAGTGCTCGCCGCTGCGCAGGTCACCACCGACAACGGCTGGCGACTCAGTAAGGGCCGCAGCCGTCGAAAGATTGACGCCTGCATTGCCCTAGTGCTGGCCCTTGACCGTGCCACTACCCGACCCGCCCCGACTCGTGACATCACGTCATCAGTCTGGTGAGAGGAGCCACCGACATGGTGCAGCGCCGTTTCATCATCTCGACGCTGATCCAGCTTGTCGGCCTCGCTGCCGCTGCGGTCGGCATCGGCCTCATCTTCCTGCCCGCCGGTCTCATCGCCGCCGGTGCCTCGCTCGTCGTCGTCGGCTACGCCTCGGGCGTCGACCCGAGCGCCAAGGCTGACGCATGAGCCTGCTCGGTCGCCTCGGCCCCGAACGCCGCACCGCGTCGCTTGACGCCCTGCTCGGCGTCTTCGGGCAGCGCTACGGCAACCCGACAAACTCGGGCCAGACCGTCACGCCCGACTCAGCCATGCGGCACGCCACCGTTTGGGCCGCCGTGAACCTCATCAGCGACATGGTCTCTACGTTCCCGTGGGAAGCGTGGCGCGAAACAGACGGCGAACTGCAGCCCGCCCGCCCGCCGCAGATCCTCACCTCGCCCTCGGTCGTTGTCGGCTCGGTCGACTGGCGTCGGCAGATCATCGTCTCCTGGCTGCTGCGCGGTAACGCCTACTGCCTCGTGACCGAACGCGACGCCACCGGACGCGCCACGCGCATGGAGCCGATTCACCCCGACCTTGTGCAGGTCATGCGCATGACACCGCTCGGCCCGTTCCGATTCATGCTCATGGGCCAAGAGATGCCGCTCTACCCGCTCGGCGATCTCTGGCATGCGCCCGCCTACACCGTGCCCGGCTCACCGGTCGGCCTTTCGGCGATTGAGTTTGGTCGCCAGGCCATCGGCCTCGGCCTCGCCGCCGAGGAGTTCGGCGCCCGATTCTTCGGCGACGGCGCGCACCCGACCTCAATCATCTCAACCGACTCCGAAGTAACCAAGGAGCAGGCCGAGGTCATAAAGGAACGCATCCGCGAAGCGCTGCAGAATCGCCGAGACCCCGCCGTGCTCGGCCTCGGGCTGAAATGGCAGCAGGTGCAGATCAACCCCGAGGAGTCACAGTTTCTCGAAACGATCAAGGCGAACAGCCTCACGATCGCGAAGTTCTTCGGCCTCGCCTCAGCCGCCGAGCTAATCGGCGCCGAGTCCACCGCATCAATGACATATGCCAACGTTTCGCAGAAGTCGCTCAACCTGCTGACCTACGGCCTGCGCCCGTGGCTGCGCCGCCTTGAGGACATCTACGACGATCTAACCGTGCGCCCGATGCGCATCCGGGCGAAGGTTGACGACATGCTGCGAGTAGACCCGAAGACTCGCGTCGACATTCAGAGCGAGCAGATACGCGCCGGACTGCGCACGCAGAACGAACTCAGGCGAGAGGACAACCGCCCGCCAGTCGACGGCGGCGACCGTCTGCTCTGGCCGCCATACGGCACCAAGGAACTAGTAGCAGGCGAGGCAGACATCACGGCACCCGGTGCCGCTGGAGGAGCGCAGCCCAATGCGTAACGGACTCACACTGCCCGAGGTAGTGCTCGAACGTCTCAGCGTCGAGCAGCGCCAGTCAATCCTCGCCGACGCACCCGGACCCGGTAAGCGTGGCATGGTCGCCGTTGAGCGCCGCACGCGCCCGATGGAACTGCGAGCCGAGGCGGGCAACGATCCGCATCTCGTCGGCTACGCGATGACTTGGGGCGTGCCCTACGAGGTTGCAGGCGGTCCCGACGCTGGCGGCTTTACCGAAATTATCGAACGCGGCGCCGCCGATAAGTCGCTCGCCGAGCGCAGTGACGTGCGTTTTCTCGCAGACCATGAGGGCCTTGTACTCGCCCGCACGGCGTCCGGCACCCTCAAGCTCAGCACCGACGACGTCGGCCTGCTCTCCGATGCTTCGCTCGACCCTTCCTCACCGTATGCGCAGAGCGTCATCAGCGCAGTGCGTCGCGGTGACATGTCGCAGATGTCCCACAGCATGCGCGTCGTGAGACAAACGTGGGACAGCACCTACACCGAGCGCCGAATTCAGGAGGTCGCCATGTATGACACGAGCGTCGTAGGTTTCCCCGCTAACCCGGTCACCGCTATTGCCCTAGACCAGCGGGCAATCGACCCCGCAGCCGAGGCCGCAGAGGTTTCACTCGTCGACCAGATTCGCGTGCTGCTCGCTCAGCTCATCGCAGGCGAAGCCGCCGAGATGGCCGACGGCAACCCTGCCACGATGTCACTCTCCGAGCTGATCGCCATTGCCCGCCACCTTGACTACTGGCAGGAGTGCGACGACTACGAAGACTCCACCGGCACCGCCGAGATGGAAACCGAGACCGACCCGATGGTCGGGCGCTCAATGAGTCTCGCAACCGCACGCGCACAAGCCGAACGCCTGGCGCTCGGTCGCAAGTAACCCGAAACACCTCACGCCGGACGCCACGCCGCAGCTCGCGCCGCTCGCACAGACGAGCACCCGAGCCGCACCTGCCGACCACCTGAGCGCAACGCCAACCCACCCCCCCCTTCCCCAAGGAGACCCCCATGTCGGTCATCGACACGCTGCGCGCGCAACTCGCCGCAGCATACGAAGCTCGGGCCGCTAAGGCCGCCGAGCTTGACACCATCCTCGCCGCCCCCGAGGCCGAGGCTCGCGATCTCAACTCCGACGAGTCAATCGCATTCGCCGAAGCTCGCGACGCCGTCAAGGCCGCCGACTCCAGCATCGAGACCCTTGAGGCTCGCGTCGCTGAACTCGTCGCCATTGACGCCGCCCGCGCCAATCACGAAGCACGCGCCAAGGAACTCGCCCCGAACTCCGCCATCGTGCGCGTCGGTCGCGAAGAGCTGACCTACCGGGCAGACACCGCGCATTCGTTCTTGCGTGACGCCTACTCTGCCGAGGTTCGCGGCGACTACGCCGCCCGCCAGCGCATCGAGCGCCACATGGTCGAGATGGCTACCGAGCATCGCGCCAGCGATACCGGCGCATTCTCCGGCCTCGTGGTTCCGCAGTACCTCACCGACCAGGTGGCACCGCTCGCTCGTGCGGGCCGTCCGTTCGCTGACGCCGTTCGCCAGCTCCCGCTCCCCGCTGAAGGCCTCTCGGTCAACATCTCCCGAGTGACCACCGGCAGCACCGCTGCCTCGCAGGCCACTGAGAACTCGTCAGTCAGCAGCACCGACATGGACGACACACTGCTCACCGTTCCGGTGCGCACCATCTCCGGCCAGCAGGACGTCAGCCGTCAGGCCATCGAGCGCGGTACCGGCATCGATACCGTCGTCGTGCAGGACCTGCTCCAGGCATACGCGACGCAGCTTGACTCGCAGATCATCAGCGGCGCCGGAACATCCGGCACCCACACCGGCGTGCTCTCCGTCTCCGGCATCAACTCGGTCACCTACACCGACGCATCGCCGACGGCAGCGGAACTGTTCCCGAAGATCGCCGACGCCGTGCAGCGAGTGAACTCCAACCGCTACATGCCTGCCGACCTCATCGTCATGCACCCGCGCCGCTGGGCGTTCTTCCTGGCTGCAGTCGACGGCCAGAGCCGCCCGTTGGTGACGCCGAACGTCAACGGCCCAATGAACGCCTACGGCGTCGGCGGCAACGTCGGCGCGGGCATCGTCGGCTCGCTGCTCGGCATCCCTGTGCTGGTTGATGCCAACGTGCCGACCAACCTCGGCGCCTCAACCAATGAGGATCGGATCATCGTCTGCTACTCGCCCGACCTGTGCCTCTGGGAGCAGACCGGCTCACCGATGCAGCTTCGATTTGAGCAGACCCTCGGCGGTCAGCTCACGATCAAGCTCGTGGCCTTTGGCTACTCAGCGTTTACCGCTGGGAAATACCCCGCTGGCGTGAGTGTGGTGTCCGGAACCGGACTTGCCACACCGAGCTTCTGATAGCTCACCGCTGACCTAGTCAGCGCCACGGAGTAGAGAGCGACGGCGCAGCCCGTCTCCCACCGGCTAGATGCCCTTCCCCCTCGTCGGGGCGTCGCCATAGACGGCAGCGCGCCGTCGCTCTCTCCACCACCTACCGAAAGGAGTCCGCTATGGACTTTGACAAGCTCTCAGCAGCACAGTGCGACGCGCTCAATGGCGCCGAGCGTGAGGCGTGGTACGCCTGGCGCAACGGCGACACCGCACGCGCGACCGCAATCCTCAACGCCTACGGCATCGAGACCGCCGCAGCGCCACGTCCGGCGCGCCGCTCTGCCAAGACTGACGCCGCCGAGTCGTGACCGACTACGTCGCCGCCGCCACGCTCAAGGCGTACATGGGCCTCACCGTGACGGCGAACGACCCGCAGGTCGCCGCAGCGATCACCTCGGCCAGTCGTGAGATTGACGGCCACTGTCGCCGCCGGTTCTATGCCGACGCTGCGACAAGCACGCGCGTCTACCGTCGCTCCACCGAGCACACCGTCGCCATTGACGACGCAGTCGTTGGCACGATCTCGCTCGTCGAGCTGGACACCGGGCAAGATGGAACCTGGGCCTACGACCTCGGCGCCACCGAGTGGCTTGCCGAGCCGCTGAACGGCATTGGCGCTAACGGCATGGCGTGGCCGGTGACTCGTCTGCGCACCCTCGGCAGCCTCACCATTCCGAACGACATCACCTCGGCGCGGCCATGCGTGCGAGTGACTGCCCGCTGGGGCTGGCCCGCCATTCCCGAGCCGGTCACGCAGGCCGCACTCATCCTCGCCGCCGAGACCTACAAACTCCGAGAGGCGCCCTTCGGCGTTGCCGGTTTCGATCAGTACGGCGCGGTGCGAATCAAGAGCCTGCCGCAGGTCGAGCGCCTGCTGGCGCCGTTCACTCTTTATGAGACGTCACTCGCATGACCTCGCTCGCTGACATTCGCCAGGGCCTCGCTGCGAACCTGCAGGCGCTGCCCGGAGTTGAGGTGTACGAGCGCGAGGGCGGCCTAGCGAACGTGCCCTGCGCCGTCATCGTGACGCCGTCCATCGACTACCACCAGAGCTTCAGCAGCGCCGGACTTGTGCGCTACGAGTTCCGCATCATGGTGCTCGTGCAGTCGGCCGACTCAGAGCAGAGCGGCATCGACCTGGACACCTACGCCGACCCCGGCTCGCCCACATCAGTGCGCGCAGCGGTCGAATCCGATCGCACTCTCGGCGGCATCGCCGACGATCTCATCTGCACATCGTTTCGCCCGCTCTCCTCTGAAGAGGTCAGCGGCATCGGCTATTGGGGCGGCGAGTTCACCGTCACCGTCTACGCCCGACCATAGGAGTTCTGCGTGCCCATCCTTCGCGATTGCGTCATCTACTACGGCGGCGTAGACCTCACCGCCACCGCTAACGAGTTCAGCGTTGATTCATCGTTTGCCGATCTTGACGTGACCACGTTCGGCAGCTCTGGAAACCACGAACGCATCGCAGGCATTGAGGACGCCACCGCCAGCGTGATGACGTTCGGCGACCCGGCGATCGTTGAGCCTGCGCTCAGCACAAAGACCGGCACCGTTGAGCTGCTCACCGCCGTGCAGTTCCCGACCGGCGGCACCGCCACTGCTGGCGATCGCGTCTATGCGTTGCGCGGCCTGCTCACCTCAACAAAGCAGCCCCTCAAGGTCGGCGACGTTTCCAAGCTTGACGCCACAATGCCCGAAGCGCAGGCCGAGGGCCTGCTGGCCGGAACGCTTTTGGCCCCTAAGCAAACAGTCTCAGCGGGAACTCCGACTAGCGCGCTTTTCAATCTTGGGCCAGTGGCCGCCGGTCAAAGCGTCTATTTCGGCGTGCACGTCTTTTCAATAACCGGCGACAGGTCGCCGACGTTCAATTGCCAGCGAAACCCGACAACACCCGGCACTGCTGGTGCTTACACCACGTCAGTAAGCCTCTCACGCAGCACGACCGGCGGTTCGTTTGGTTCGTCCGCCACCGTAACCACTGACGCTTACTGGCGCGTCGCTTGTGCCTTGGGAGGCACGACCGGCTCGGTCACATACGCCGCATTCGTCGCCATTCAGTAACCCACCCCCAAACACCTACACAGGAGGTCAGCCCGTGGCTGCTTTCGTAATCACCAACCCCGTCATCGTCGTGAACGGCGTAGACCTCTCCGATCATGTCACCAGCGTGAGCCTCGACGACTCGGTCGCTGACATTGACACGACCAACTTCGGCACCTCGGGAAACCACACGCGCGTCGGCGGCCTGAAGGATGGCAGCATCACAATCGAGGCGCAGAACGATTTTGCCGCCTCATCCGTCGACGCCACCATCTGGGCAGCTCGCGGCACGCTTGTGACCGTCACCGTCAAGGCGACCAGCGCCGCAACCTCGGCCACTAATCCGGTCTACTCGGCGAGCTACCTCGTGAACCAATACAAGCTCGGCGGCAAGGTCGGCGATCTCAGCATGGTCTCGGTCACTTGGCCGCGCTCGGGCGCACTGACTCGCGCCACCTCCTGAGTCGTGGCGGCCGTTGATGGTCTGAGCCATCTCCTCAAAAGCGCCGCCAACTTCGAGAAGACGATGCACGACGCCGAGATGAAGGCAGCCGACAAGGTCGCCTACCAAGTCAAGCTCGCGTGGCTCGGCAACATGTCCGGCCACGGCCTCACGCCTGCGCAGAAAGTCAAGCGCAGAAAGTGGAACGTGCGAGATAGAACTTGGTCAAACTACCGCGGCAGTGTGGCGGCAGTCGTCTGGTTCGTCGGCGCCTTGCATCTCGTCTTCATGCCAACAAAGGCGCACGTCATCGGCGCGCAGTTGCTCGGCTATCGCTCCACGTTCAAGCGTCGAGCAAAAGAGCTCGGCACGCTCCAGGCGTTCGGCGGTAACGCTCGGGGCACCTTCGGCACGCTGAAGCTGACCACGGTCACCCGCTCCGGAAAAGTCAACCAACGCAAAGGCGCGCAGGCGCTCGCTATCCCCGGCGTCGGCTGGCGGCCGTATGCGTTCCATCCAGGCACGCCTGGCGAGCGCACCGTCTGGGAAGAGCAGAAGGCGATCGCCCGACGCATCGCTCCGAACGGTTTCGGACCCGCAAGGCAAGAGGCACTAATCGCCGCAGGTTTCGGCCAGGCGGCAGGACTAGGGAAGGCAATAGCCAAGTGACGCAGCAGACGAGGAAAAAAGACACGGCGCAGGACATCGCGCAGCGCATCGCCGCAGGAGATTACGACGGCGACCTGATGCCAGTCCTGGAGGCAATCCAGGGCCGGTTCGCGTCAAGCGCCACCGGCATGCGCTGGCAGCTCAAGCTCGGCGACCTGTTCGTCACCGAGGACGACCTCACACTGAACGAGGCCTACGCCATCGAAAAAGCGGCAGCGTGCAACTGGGCCGAAATAGACCCGGTGCGCTCTGCCAATCACTGCCGCGCAGTCGTCGGCGTCTGCCTTGAGTCTCGCCTCAACCTCAGCCACGCCGAGGTTGAGGCGCGCCTCGGCGCGCTCACTGTCTCCGAGCTGGTCGACGCGATCAGCCGCACCGAGGTGACGCCGGTCCCTTTGGACTAGGCGCCCTAGACGACTACCTGCGCGAGTTCGCCGCCGCCATGCACTGGCCGCCGGACGTGACTCGCCGTCAGCGCATGGGCGACCTGGCGCTACTACTCCGACCGAAGGGCTAACGCTATGGCGCTCAGTGAAAAACTGATGATCCTCATCACCGGCGACGCCTCGGGCGCCATCTCGGAGATGAAGAAACTCGCAGGCGAAACCGAAAAGAACCTCGGCAAGGCAGGCGGCGACGTCTCCAAGTTTTCGCAGAACGCTACGAAAATCGGCGCGGGCATGGTGGCCGTCGGCACCGGGCTGCTGGCGACGGCGATCTCGGCAGCCTCAACGACTACGGATCTCGGGCGCGAGGTCATGAAGCTGCAGCGCTATACCGGCATGAACGCAGAGAGTGCATCCAAGCTCGCCTACGCCGCCAAGATGTCCGGCGTCGGCGTCGACGATCTCGCCGTCGGCATCGGCAAGCTTTCTAAGACGATGGCGAACACGCCCGAGAAGCTCGGCAAGTTTGGCGTGGAGGCGAAGACGAGCGACGGCAACCTGCGCAAAATGTCCGATGTGCTTGGCGACGTCGCCGACCGGTTCCGGAAAATGGGACCGGGCACCGAGTCCACGGCCGCAGCGCTTGACCTGTTCGGGCGTTCCGGTGCCAACCTGCTGCCGTTCCTGTTCAAGGGGAGAGACGGAATCAAGGAGCTAAGCGACGAGGCCGACAAGATGGGCCTAGTCCTCAGCCAGGACAACGTCGACGCCGTAAAGAAAAACATCGTGGCGCAGCGCGAACTCTCCGCCGCCGTCAACGGCGCAAAAGTGCAAATCGGCAACCAAATGCTGCCGATTCTGACCAAGTTCACCGAGCTGCTTACAGGTATCCCCGGACCCGTGCGCGACATCATCGGCCCGATCGTCGTGGTGGGCGGCGTTGTGCTTGTCACTGGCGGCGCTTTTCTGCTCATGGCTGGACAGGTGCAGAAAGCGAAGACCGCCTATATCGAAATGGGCGCGACCGCGCAGATGACCACAAAGCTGCTCGGCATTGCGTCGCTGGCGGTTTCCGCTGGCGTAGCCATCTGGAGCATCTACGAGCAGGGCGTGAGCAGTGCAAAAACCGCCGCCGATAAACTCAACGACGCCAGATTCGGAACCGCAGCAGCGCAAGGCATCGGAGCGCTAAGCACTTCAATCTCGCAACTTAGCTCCGAAGCTTCAGCACTCAAGGAAAAAGGCGACGGCTGGTCTCACTTCTCATGGTTCTGGGAGCGAGACGACGCCGACGGCGCTCGCCAGTCGGCAGAGGCCACAGCTGAGGCCATGCAACTGATGATCGACCAAGCCCTTGCCCTTGCCGATGCCACCGGCATAAGTGCAGATCAAGCGCTTGCGTGGCTCAACAAGCAGCGCGAAGGTGGGACCGTTTTCCCGACCGTCGCTGCGGCACTTGGCGCCTACACCGGCAAGATTGACGAAAACACCGTCAGCGCTGAAGAAGCAAAAACAGCGCAAGAAGGTTTTGAAAAATCAATCAAAAACGCGAGCGATGCGCTGCGCGCGAGCGTTGACCCTTACTTCGCAGTAACCAAGGGCCGACGCGATCTTGACGAGGCGACCAAGGCGCTGCGCGAGGCAGAGCAGGGCCACGCCGCCGACTCGCCCGAGGTGCAGAGCGCTTTAGAGGCGCAGATCGACGCAGGGCTGGGGCTGGTTGACGCTCTCGGGAAAGTCGGCGTAGCTCATCAGAACGCTGGCACCGACGCTAAAGCATTCGAGGGCGCGCTTGACTCGCTGCGCATCTTGGGGATCAACCCGTCAACCGAGGCCGGGCGCGTGATGATCGAACGCATCACCGGCATCCAGACCACCGCTGACGATGTCACGAAGTGGCTGCAGGCGCACCCGTTCGGCGTGCGCACAGATGACGAAGAGCTGAAAGCAACTATCGAACGTTTCCGCGTTCTGCAGGGGCTGATGATCGCCACCGGCCAAGGCGGCGAAGGTTCGTCGCCGTTCCTGCGCACGCACCATCGTGACGAAAACGGAAACTGGATACCTAATGCAGCCTCCGGCGGCTACCTGCCCGCAGGTCGCCCGACGCTTGTCGGCGAGATGGGGCCGGAGCTTTTCGTGCCGTCAAGCAGCGGCACTGTGATGACCTCGCTCAGCACCAGCCACGCCATGCAAGGCGGCGCAGGCGGTGGCGTGAACATTGAGCACCTGAGCATCGCCCTGCCGAACGTCACCAACGGCGACCAGCTCGTTGACGAGCTGCAGCGCTACATCCGCAGGAACGGCCCGCTACCGCTCGCGGTGGCCTGATGGGCACGACAGGCTGGGGCGGGAGCGTGACGCTCTACGTCGAGGCCGACTTCACTCAGACGATCTCCGAAACCTCGGGCGCACCGGTCGCCGGAACCTCAACACAGTGGGGCAGCGCCACCTGGGCGACGAGCTACTGGCAGCCGCCGATCACGACAACCTGGACCGACATCACCGCCGACGTGCGCAGCGTCTCCACCTCGGCAGCATTCAGCCGCCAGACAAACCGCTACAACACTGCGAGCGCTTCGGTCGTGCTGGACAATCGCAGCGGCAACTACTCGCCGACAAACACCGACGGCGACAACTACCAGAAGATCGGCATCCTGCGCCCGATGCGCATTCGCGCCCGGTACACGAACGCCGCCGGAATCACGACCGGCTGGAAACTGTTCACCGGGCTGATCCAGTCATGGTCGGAAAACTTCGCCCAATACGGCAAGGACTCCACCGTCAGCGTTGAGCTGGTCGGCAACGACTCGCAGCTCGCAGCGATCACCAATCTGGCGCGCTCACCGCAGGGCGCAGGCGAGACCGCAGGCGCACGTATTCGGCGCATCTTGACCGACGCCGACTGGCGCTGGCCGATGATCCTTGACGACGGCGAAACCACGATGCAAGCGACGACGCTAGAGGGATCGCCGCAGAGCCTCATCGCCCTGACCGCCGACAGCGAGGGCGGCGCCTTCTACTGCGCTCCCGACGGCTCGGCCCGCTTCGATGGCTTTAACTCGCAGGTAGAAAAGGACGGCCGAGTCATACCGGCGCTGCACTTCTCCGACGCCCCGACCGACTCGTCGACACTCACCTACGCCGATATCTCGCTGAGCTACAACGGCGACCTGGTGCGGAACCTCATCACCTACCAGCGCACCGGCGGCGACGAGCAGCAAGTCGCCGCAGCCGCATCGCAGCAGCTCTACGGCACTCGTGCCGAGAGTCGTAGCGACCTCATCAGCGAGAGCGACGCCGACGTGCTCATGCTCGCCAGGCGTGACCTAGCGATCCTGAAAGACCCCGAGCATCGCGTCGAGTCCGTGCGGCTCAACCCGCTGGACCCGAACAACGCCGACGGCCGACTCTGGAATGCGCTCGCCACAAGCTCTATCGCCCTGCGGCTCGGGGCGCTGGTTGAATACACGCCGCAGAATCAGACGACGATCAGCCGCTACGTCTTTATCGAGGGCATATCGCACGCGATCACGGCCGACCGCTGGACGACCTCGCTCACGTTCTCAAGCGCTACCGCCTACCGCCCGCAAGCCTTCTCCCGGTGGGACGAGGGCACATGGGGCGACGTCACCTGGACATGGTGAGCCTCGGCTCGCCCACGATGAAAGGAGCCGACTATGGCTCAGCGGCCTGACCTACCCGTTGACGGTACGACGATCACGAGCGCATGGGGCACCACCGTGCGCGAGCAGATCGTGACCCCGTTCTCTAACGCAACCGACCGATCAAGCGAGATCCCGAGCACGGGCACAAGTGCGCGCGTAGCGGGCATGGTCTCGACCCTGACCGCGAGCGACGCGACGAACGGCCTCTACGTCTACAACGGCGCGAGCTGGCGGGCGCCGTGGAATCTTCCGTGGGGCAACGTCGCCACCTCGGGCCTGCCTAGTTCGTTCAGCTTTACGGCAACTGCTGGCTACTCGGGCAATTTCACCTGGACGAGCGTCAATAACCGGAACTACCTCGTCACCTTCGGCGGCGAGTTCAATAACGGCACCGCCCTGGGCGTCATGGATACCGCAGCGATTTACACGAACGCATCGCCACCGGTCGCCGTGAGCTACGCAGGCATTCGGGCCACCTTTGAGTCGGCCACCGGCATGAGCACGAACAGCCAGGAGACCCGCAGCACTGCGTTCGTCTTCACCGCCACGAGCAGCGGCACGCTCACATGGAAGTTCGGCGCCATCGGGAACGCCGCAGGTAGCCAGACGTTCATCCCGAACCTGCTCAGCATCGTGGACATCGGCCCCGCTGGCGCTCCTGTCTGATGAACCTTGACGCCATCCCATACGTCGCCGCCCGCAATCAGTCGCCCGCCTCGGGCGCTCCTCGCCTGATCGTCATCCATTCGATGGAGTGCCCGGTGGAAACCGGCAGGGCCAGCAGTGTGGCGCAGTGGTTCGCAGGGCCGACCTCGCCGCAGGCATCTGCGCATTACATGATTGACCCTGCCGAGGTTTACTGCGGCGTCAGGCCGCCCGCCGAGGCGTGGCACGTCGGCAACGCCAACCGCTACGCAGGCGGCGCGTCGATCGGCATCGAGCAGACCGGCTACGCCTATTCAACCGACTGGTGGGAGCCGATCGCGCTCCAGCAGCTCGACCTACTCGTGAACCTCGTCGGCTCGCTCTGCGACCGTTACGGAATACCGCGCCGCTGGCTCGGCGTCGCCGAGCTGCGAGCAGGCGAGGCGGGCATCTCAACGCACGGCCTCTGCACCGCCGCAGGCATCGGCACCGACCACACCGACCCCGGCCCCAACTGGCCCGCCGATGAGTTCATGCGTCGCCTATCCGGCGGCCCTACCCCGCAACCGTCCGAGGAGGACACGATGAACGTATGGCTCATGCGCGCCAACAACTCGCCCGACGTCTGGGTCGTGCAGGCGAACCTCTCCGGCCGCTGGCACTTGCCGACGCCGAGCCTCGTCGCTTCGATCGACTACGTCATCAGCCAAGGCGGCGGCCGAGTCCTCACCCCGCCCGCTGATACGCAGCCCGATCAGCTCGGGCCGTGCCAGGTGTGGAAGGTCTCGCCGGACTTCCTGCGCGCGATCCCGATTACGAAGTAACGGCATGCTCGCCGTCATTGAGTGGACCCCGATCCTTGCAGCGCTGACCGCCGGACTGCTCGCACTGGCGGGCACTGTCTGGCAGAGCCGCAAGACTCGCAGCCTCAACACCGCCGAGCATGGCGAGAACGCCGCCAAGCTTGAGCGCATTGAGGGCAAGATCGACCGCACCGCCGACGAGGTCGGCAGGGTCGGCAGCCGCCTAGATCGACACATTGCCGAGCAGGCTCCGCACCGGCGCCACTGGTTCCGATGAGTTTCGCCGACGAGGTGCGCCAGGTAAAGGGCCGAGGCGCTGGCGTCATCTGCACCGTGGCCTCGGTGCTGGCGCAGCTTGACGACGATCTGCGTGCCGAGGTCGTCGCCGCCATCAGCAGCCCGGCTTACACATCTGCCGCAATTGCCCGAGCGCTCAAGGCGCGAGGCGTTGAGGTTTCTGAGTGGTCCATGAGCAGACACCGGCGGGAGGCCTGCCAATGTTCTCGGACGAGGTAGAGGCCGCAGAGTCACGACGTCACCCGTCGGGCTGGGAGCCGGGCATCGCGTGGACCGGCGACTCAGGCACGATTACTACGGCGCCGCTGGAGGCCGAGCCGACGAGCGGCGTCTGGCATGAACTCGTCGCCGATTGGGGACTAGACCCGGCTACGACCGAGGTCGTGCCCGGCAGCATTCAGGTGCGGGCATGGGATACCCACGACGGCCGACGCCTCAAGTATTACCGAGCGGCACTGCGGGCCAAGAGCAACACCGGCGAGCGTGCCGATATTGACGCACTCTGCGCCATCGCCATGCGCCGCCGGTCAATTGTCGCCCCGGTCGTCACCGGCGAGCGTGCTCTACTTGTGGCGCTTTCCGACTGGCAGCTCGGCAAAGGCGAAGGCGGCGGCAGCGCCGCTACGACGACTCGCATCTGCGCAGCGATTGACGCCCTGCCCGCACGCCTACGCGAACTCAAGCGCTCCGGCCGAGAGATCAGCGCCGTCTACCTCGTCGGCCTCGGCGACCTCGTCGAGCAGTGCAGCGGGCACTACCCCGCCCAAGCTTTCACGACCGACCTTGACCGACGCGAGCAGCTCCGCCTCGCCCGCCGACTCATCCTGCGAGCGGTTGACACCGTGGCGCCGCTCGTGCCCCGAGTGGTACTGGCGGCAGTGCCAGGTAATCACGGCGAGAACCGCAACGGCTCCGGCAAGGCGTACACGCGCACGACCGATAACGACGACCTCGCGGTCGTTGAGCAGGTCGCCGAGGTGCTCGCCGCTAACCCTGCCCGATATACCCATGTCTCCACCGTGCTCGCCGACTCGGCCACGCTCGTGCTCGACGTCGCAGGCACGCCGTGCGCGTTTGCTCATGGTCACGTTCGCAGCGGCGGCGGCCACCCTGCGCAGCGGGCAGAGAACTGGTGGCGAGGTCAGGTCATGGGCCGCCAGCCAGTCGCTGACGCCTCGCTGCTGCTCTCGGGCCACTATCACCACCTGATCGTCAGCGAGGCCACCGGCCGCACGTTCGTGCAGGTGCCTGCGATGGACGGCGGCTCGGAGTGGTTCACGGCCACGACCGGCCAACACTCCCCGCCCGGAATGCTCACGCTCGGCGTCGGCACCGCCTACGGCCCTCGCGGCTGGGGCGACCTCGCCGTGCTCAACTAACGAAAGGCGCCGCCATGTCATCACCGGCGAACTACCTACTGAACCTGCGCACCGGCGACACCGAGACAGTCAGCGTCACGCTGCAGGACTCAGCAGGCGCCCCGATCAACATCAGCGGTCGCACTTACACCGCGCAGGTGCGAGCCACTGCCGACTCGTCAACCGTGCTCGCGACGTTCTCCTGCTCGATCACGAACGCAGCCGCTGGCACCTTCGCCTGCACACTGTCAGCCGCGACGACCTCGGCGCTCACTCCTGGCGGCGGCGTCTGGGATCTCGCCGAAACGAACGGCGCCACCGTGACCCGCCTGCTCGGCGGCTCGGTCATCATTGAGAAAGGCGTCACCCGATGAGCGTCTCTATCACTCTGAACTACTCCGACGACCGCATCGTCGCCGTCGGCGTGTCGGGGCCTGCTGGCCCTGCGAACTCGCTTAGCGTCAGCGGCACCACGACGGGTGCCGCTGGCACTTCGGCGTCGGTAGTGGTCTCCGGCACGGCGCCGTCGCAGTCGCTGGCGTTTACGATCCCACGCGGAAACACTGGCGACGCTGGCCCAGCGAACACTCTCGCCATTGGCACCGTGTCCACGGTCGCCGCTGGCGGTTCAGCGACCGCGTCGGTCACCGGCACCGCACCAAACCAGACGCTCAACCTCGGTCTGCCGACCGGTGCGACAGGATCACCAAACACTCTCGCCATCGGCACCGTTTCTACGGTCGCCGCTGGCGGCTCGGCCACCGCAACGATCACCGGCACCGCACCAAACCAGACGCTCAACCTCGGTCTGCCGACCGGTGCAACCGGCGCGCAAGGTTCGTGGAGCGCAGCGCAACCGAACCGGACATGGTCATCGTCAACGACACTGGTGAGCGGTGACGCTGGGTATCTGATCCTCGTTGACTCAGCTACAGCGATCTCGGTCACCACGTCGCTGGCCCTATCGGTCGGGCAGCGCGTCGATTTCCTTGTCACGAACGCAACCGTCCCAACGATCTCCAAAGGCTCGGGCGTGACGCTCGACGGCACGCCGACCACAACGATTCGCGCGCGCTACTCGGCAGCAACGCTCATCTGCGTAGCGTCAAATAGCTACGTCCTCGTCGGCGACTTGGCGGCTAGCTAATGCCTTCCACCGCTGGCATAGTTTCGAGCGCCGCGACCCTCTCGCACCCGTCACTGGTGCTGCCCAGCACTGGGATGACGACCAGCACCTACGACGCTGACGGCTGGCGATATTTGGTTATTACGTCTAGCAACGAGGCCTCGGGCCTCAATCTCACGACCCCGGTCCCCGGATATTTTGAATATCTGCTTATCGGTGCCGGTGGTGGTGGCGGTGCAGCTACCACTGTGGTCACCGGTGGCGGTGGCGGTGCGGGCGGCGTCCTCACCGGCAGTTTTACGACGATAAGCCCGACCACTCCGATCACTGTGAACGTCGCGTCAACTGGTGGGGCTGGTGCTATCACCTCGGCGGGATCACAGGGCCAGTATTCACGACTGGCCTATTACCCGAACACCACAATCGTTCAGGCAAACGGTGGTGGTGGTGGTGGTTACACCAGTGTATCGCCACCGACAACTGGTGGCAGCGGCGGCGGCGGCGGCGCAAACGCTTCGACGAGCGTCGCTGGCGCAGCCGGTACGTCAGGCCAAGGAAACAGCGGTGGCAGTAGCTACGGATCTGCAACTGCTAACGATCGCGCCGGTGGTGGCGGTGGCGGCCAATCATCCGCAGGCACAACAGCAACTATTCGCGCTGGCGGTGCTGGCGGCTCCGGCTACACCACGACGTGGGTCACCGGCTCATCAGCCATCTACGCCGGTGGTGGCGGTGGCGGCGCGAACGTCTCAGGCACCGCAGGCGCTGGCGGCACCGGTGGTGGTGGAAACGGTGGTACCGGTGGTACCAGTTCTACCGCACCAACCGCAGGGAGCGCTTATGGCGCAGGTGGTGGCGGAGCAGGAATCGGAACAAACCGCGCCGGTGGCGCTGGCGCCGGTGGAATCATCGTTCTGCGCTGGCGACTCTAGGAAAGGTCACGACATGCACGACGAGGAAACCGAGACCACGGCGCCCGAGTACGAGAGCACGCTGCTGAACGCGTTCGCCCTGACCAACTCGCAGAGCGGAGACCGGGCCAGCAGCTATGGCCCGTTCTGGGAGGATTACCGCCGAGTTTCCGCAGTGATGTCGGCGCTGAACGACGGCGAGGCGGTCGATTCCTGCGCCGAGTGGTCAATCATGCACATGGTCTGCGTGAAGCTTTCAAGAATCGCGCACATGCTCAACACCGGCGCCGCCTACGAAGACCCGAGCTGCGTGCAGGACTCCATTACCGACGCATGCGGCTACCTCGACGGACTCTGGGCGACGCTCAACAATCCAGAGCCGGAACCCGACGACGAAGAAGAAGAGGGCGAAGAGTGACCATCACCCTACCGTCGCCAACCTGGACACCCGACGACGAGGACAACGACGACGACCTTGAGGTCGTTGACCCCGATCCCTATCCCGACCCGATCCCCTACGACTGGAGCAATCAATGCCCGCAGCTCGCAATCCGCTAGGCCTCGCCGTTCTCGGCGTGCTCGCCCTCGCCGCCATCATCGGCGGCGTGATCCTCACCACAAGCGGCCACGACGCCGCCACGCTCTGGACACTCGCAGGCACCGCCGCCGGTGCCATCGGCGGCGTGCTTATGCCGAACTCGCCAAGCAGCTCGGCACCGAGCGCACCGGCAGCGCCGCCCTATGTCGCCTCGGTTGACGGAGGGCACCCGACCGTCTGACCGATAACCGGCACTAGTCCTGCGTTGTGATGCTGGTGAGGGGGCTAATCGGCATTACAGAGCGGAAGGCCCGGCGCACGCAGCGCCGGGCTTTTTTGCGTCTCTGCTGACCTTGTGCGCATGTATGCCTCGGATACTTGGGAAGCCGCACCTATTCTCTGCACATGTCGCCTAGGGTGGCTCTATGACGAGGATTACAGGTAGCACCGGCATCTATTGCAGGATCTCCGACGACCAGGAGGGTGCAGGCCGAGGCGTGGCGAGACAGGAGGCCGACGCCCGAGCGCTGGCCGAGCGGCTCGGACTGGAGGTCTCGGCCGTCTGGGTTGATAACTCGTTCTCTGCTTTTTCGGGCAAGCCTCGCCCCGGCTACGTCGCCGCCTGCGAGGCGATTGACTCGGGCGCCATCACGACACTGATCGCCGACCATCCCGACCGCCTGCACCGCTCACCGCGCGAGCTGGAGGATTTCGTCGTGCTCGTTGAGCGCACCGGCGTGCGAGTGCTCACCGTCACCGCTGGCGACCTTGACTTCACCACGCCCGAGGGCCGACTCATGGCGAGGATCACCGGCGCCGTGGCCCGCAAGGAAAGCGAAGACAAGCAGCGCCGGATCAGGCGCAAGCAGTCAGAGCTGAGAGACCGAGGGCGCCCGACCGGGCGGCTCGGCTATCCCTACGACTCGGGCGGCGTCGTGAATCCAGAGCGGGCGGCGATCGTCACTGAAACCGCCGAGCGAATCCTCGCAGGCGAAGGCCTCGCCGATATCTGCGCCGACTTCATCGCCCGCCAGGTGCCGACTCGGTTCGGCGGCAAGTGGTACCCGACCACGCTGCGCGTGATGATTACGGCACCATCGCTTGCAGGCCTACAGATGCACGACGGCGAGATCGTCGGCACTGGCGACTGGCCGCCGGTGTTGGACCGAGTGACCTACGAGCGACTTCGCGAGCGACTCACCGAGAAACGCCGGGCTACCTCGGGCCGCTACCTGCTCTCCGGCCTCGCTATCTGCGGCGCCTGCGGCCATACCCTCTCGGGCCACATGCGCGGGAAGATGCGGCTCTACGGCTGCAACGCCGCCGCAGGCGGCTGCGGCCATATCTACGTCTCGCGCGATGGAGTCGACCGCATCGTCGAGGCGCGCGCTGCCACGTTCCTAACGACCGCCTCTCATGCCACTGCGCAGACAGGCGACGCCGAGCAGCTCGCCGACGAGATCGCCGAGGCCGAGGCGAAGCTCGGCGACTACGCCCGCATGCTCGACGCTGGCGAGCTGGAGCCGGTCGAATGGCGGGCACTGCGCACCGCAGTGGTGCGCCGCCTAGACACTCTGCGAGACCGAACTGCTGCGCACGACTTCGCACCGATAAACACCGGCACGGCATGGTCGGCGATGAGCGACGCGCACCGTCGCAGGTGGATCGCCGCCACGCTCGCCGTGACTGTTTACCCGGCCAAACGGCGCGGCGGCCCGTTCGATCCGAGCCGAGTTGAGGTGCGCTGGCTTCGCTAAGTTTTTGACATTTCGGCGAGGTGTCGCACTTGGTGTCTACAGTGCCGACACTTAGAACGGCCACAAACTAAAGGCGGCAGCAATGGCGAGCACTACCCCCCCCCCCCCCCCCCCC
>Ga0209084_1000658_pt1 | contig 32009 bp, 34 predicted proteins | sample C_130820_MF_Meta_FD_187309 | JGI IMG/M metagenome (GOLD analysis project Ga0209084, IMG submission 187309) | Freshwater microbial communities from Lake Croche, Canada to study carbon cycling - C_130820_MF_MetaG (SPAdes) (version 2) | ecosystem: Environmental > Aquatic > Freshwater > Lake... | reverse complement strand
TTAGGATTTCTAACTAATTGCATAGCACAATTATCTGCTAGCATATGACTAAGTTCTACATCCTTAAATTCTTTCTTATGAAGCTCCTCTACTTCTTCTCTCCATAATAAACCTGCCTCCATAACATTTGATTTTTCGCATGAAGTAACTTTATTATTTCTCTTTCTAGCTAATTCAAAAGCAACTCTAGCAACTCTTTGTATTTCGCTTGATGTATATGTGTGAGTATTGGTCCCTTTTTTCTCGCCATTAGATAATTTTTCAACTCCTCTTGGAGTTCCAAAATAAATCCCCCCTGTAAGCTCGCGAACAATCATGATGTCTAAATCAGAAACAATTTCTGGTTTTAATGTAGAAGCGTTGGCAAGTTCTTTAAAACAAATTGCAGGTCTTAAATTTGCAAATAACTCTAGATCTTTTCTAAGTCTTAATAGCGCTCTTTCTGGCCTTTTAGAAAAATCTAATTTATCCCATTTGGGTCCACCTACCGCTCCTAACAATACAGCGTCACTTGCTAATGCAATTTCCATTACTTTGTCAGTAATTGGGGTTCCATGTTTATCAAAAGAAATTCCACCCGCTAATTCTTCGGTAATATCAAATTCAGTAGATTTATTTTTATTAAACCAAAGAATAATTTTTTTAACCTCATTCATTACCTCTGGTCCAATTCCGTCCCCAGCAAGAATGAGAAGCTTTTTTTTCACTAGTATAACCAAGGAGTTAAGCTTTTTTTCTTTTGTTCAAAGCTATTAATTTTTGCATCCTTTTTTAAAGTAAGCGCAATATCGTCATACCCATTTAACAAACATTCTTTTCTAAAAGGTTCAATGTCAAAGTCAAAAGGTCTATTATCGCCCTTATGTATTTTTTGATCTACTAAATCTATTTCAATTTCTTTATTTTGTTTTGCAGCTTCAGATAATTCTTTTACCTGATTTTCTGGAAGGACAATTGGTAGGATTCCATTTTTAAAACAATTGTTATAAAAAATATCTGCAAAGCTTTCTGCAATTACACATCGAATTCCAAAGTCTAATAACGCCCAAGGAGCATGCTCTCTTGATGAACCGCAACCAAAGTTTTTTCCTGAAATTAAAATCTTTGCTTTGTTGTAAGGTGCATTATTCAAAACAAAGTTCTTTATTGGAGCACCTTTTTCATCATAGCGCATTTCGTAAAACAAAGCAGAACCAAGACCTGTTCTTTTAATTGTTTTTAAAAATTGTTTTGGAATAATCATGTCCGTATCAATGTTTGAGATCTGAAGATCAGCTGCAATGCTTTTAAGTTTTGTAAATTTTTCCATTAAATAATCTTTCTAATATCTACAAATTTACCCTCAATTGCAGCAGCAGCTGCCATTACTGGACTAACAAGATGCGTTCTTCCGCCTCTTCCTTGTCTTCCTTCAAAGTTTCTGTTTGAAGTAGAGGCGCATCTTTCTTTTGGTTTTAATTGATCTGGATTCATTCCAAGACACATTGAGCACCCTGGTTCTCTCCAATCAAATCCTGATTCTTTAAATATTTTATCTAAACCTTCTTTCTCAGCTTGTAATTTTACAAGTCCAGAACCTGGAACAACAATAGCATCAACGCTTTTATTTACTTTTTTTCCTTTAACAATTTTTGCAACTTCTCTTAAATCTTCAATTCTTCCATTAGTGCATGAACCTATGAAAACCTTATCAATTTTAATGTCCTGAATCGGAGTATTGGGCTCTAAACCCATATAATCTAAAGATCTTATAATAGATTTTTTTCTATCTTCATTTTTCTCTAAACTTGGATCAGGAACTTTTCCATTAATTGAAGACGTATCTTGAGGGCTTGTTCCCCAGGTAACTGTTGGTTCAATATCTTTTCCTTGTAAATTAAGTTCTCTATCAAACTTAGCATCTTTATCAGTATATAAAGTGCTCCAATATTTAAGCGCCTTATCCCAATTTTCTCCCTTAGGAGCTAAAGGTCTTCCTTTAATATAATCGAAAGTTTTTTGATCAGGAGCAACTAGTCCTGCTCTAGCACCGGCTTCTATGCTCATATTGCAAACTGTCATTCTTTCTTCCATCGAAAAATTTCTAAAAACTTCACCGCAATATTCGATGACATAGCCAGTTCCGCCTGCTGTACCAATCTTTCCAATAATAGATAAGATTACATCTTTAGCCGTAACTCCTAATGGCAATTTTCCATCAACAGTAATCTTAAAATTTTTTGCCCTACTTTGAATTAAAGTTTGTGTTGCAAGCACGTGTTCTACTTCTGAAGTGCCAATTCCAAAAGCTAATGCGCCAAAAGCACCATGTGTTGACGTATGACTATCTCCACAAACAATTGTCATGCCAGGTTGTGTAAACCCTTGTTCGGGACCAATGACATGGACGATACCTTGCCTTTTGTCTGTTAAGCCAAAAAATTCTATGCCAAAATCTTTGCAATTTTTAGAAAGTGCCTCAACTTGAATAGCAGATTCTTTATCAGCTATTCCTTTAGATCTGTCTGTTGTTGGAACGTTATGATCGACAACTGCTAACGTTGAGCTAGGTAATTTTACTTTTCTATTAGATAAACGTAGTCCTTCGAATGCCTGCGGACTAGTTACCTCATGAACTAAATGTCTATCAATATATAAAAGTGAAGTTCCGTCATTTTGTTCTTCAACTAAATGACTTTCCCATATTTTGTCGTAAATTGTCTTTGCCATTAAATAAAAACTAGTGTTACTTTTTTTTATTTTCAGCTTCTACTTTTGGTGTCGAAGCTTTTTCCGTCTTTTTTGCCGTCTGTTCAACAGCTACACCGGCTTGTGCTTCAAGATCTTGGATTACCTCTTTTTTAGGTAAAGGTTGAATAATATCAACGCCAATTTTTTTTCTAATTTTTTCAGTAATTCTAGCTGATTTACCAGTTCTCTCTCTTAGATAATAAAGTTTTGCTCTTCTTACTTTTCCACTTCTAATAACCTCAACCGATTCTACGTTCGGACTATGAACTGGAAATAATCTTTCTACACCTTCTCCGAAAGAAATTTTTCTAACTGTAAAAGTGGAGTTAATTCCTCTATTTTTTTTGGCAATACAAACTCCTTCGTAAGCTTGTATCCTTTGTCTTTTTCCTTCAATAATTCTTACGTTCACTTTCAAAGTGTCTCCAGGAGAAAATTCTGGAATCTTTTTCTTCTCACTAATTTTTTTTATATGAAGCTTATCTAATTCGTCTATTCTCATTGTAGAAATTTGCATTAAAATTTAATTATTTGTGATATTTTTCCCATAAGTCTTGTCTCTGGCGACGTGTTATATCCTCGGATTGTGATAAGCGCCAGTCCTTAATTTTAGCGTGATTCCCGGACAAAAGTACTTCTGGAACGGCTCTACCTTTCCACTCTTGTGGCTTTGTATATTGAGGATACTCTAATAAATTATTTTCAAAACTTTCCTCATTTAATGAAGCAGAATTACCAATAACCCCTGGTAATAATCTAATTATAGAATCTAAAAAAACAAATGCTGCGCTTTCTCCCCCAGATAAAATAAAATCACCAACACTTATTTCTCTTATCTTTCTTTCTTCTATAATTCTTTGATCAACTCCTTCAAAGTGCCCGCAAATAAGATCAACTCCATTTGTTTGTGATAATTGTTTTGCAATATTTTGATTTAATAATTCACCTCTAGGACTAAGGTAAATAAGTTCATTGTTTGAATTTTCAATATTTTTTTCCAAACAATTGTCTATCACGTCGGCCCGCATAACCATTCCACTTCCTCCCCCGAAAGGAGTATCGTCAACACTTCCATGTTTATCCAAAGCATAGTCTCTGATGTTTATGACATCGAGTGACCAAATTTTATTTTCTCTAGCTTTTTTATAAAGCCCGATATCTAAAATTCCTGGAAAAAATTCCGGGTATAAAGTGAATATTTTTGCAGACCACATTATAATTAATTTGCTTTTGGTTCCTCCGCTGCTGGTGCTGCCACTGGTGTCTCTACCGCTGGAGCAGATTCGACTACTGGTGCTGCTGCTTCTGCTGCTTCTGCTGCTGGAGCCTCTGCTACTGGAGCTTCTACTGCTGGAGCTTCTGCTTTTGGAGCCTGTGCTGCTTTTAATCTTTCTTGAGCTTTTTTCTTAGGTAAAGCTTTAATTGGATTGTTTCTTTTTTCAGGAACTGGGGCAAGATTTGCGGCACCTAAAAATTTTGCAACTCTTAGAGTAGGTTGAGCGCCCATTTTAATCCAATGAGTTATTCTCTCTGACTCTAAACTTAATCTTTCTGGTTTATTTTTAGGGAGCAAGGGATTGAAATATCCTACTTTTTCAATAAACTTTCCATCTCTTGGATTCCTAGAATCTGCAACTACGATTTGATAGAAGGGTCTTTTTTTTGTTCCCCCTCTAGACAATCTTATTTTTAACATTTGTTCTTCCTTTCTATTTTAGATTATTAAATAACTCTGGAGGAATTCCGTCTGGACCCCCAAAATTTCTTCCGCCACCTTGAGACATTCTTTTCATCATTCCTGTCATCATTTTATGCTGTTTTAGAAGCTTATTTACTAAAGCGATGTCAGTACCTGACCCATTCGCTATTCTTTTTTTTCTAGAACCATCAATAATTTTTGGATTATCTCTTTCTTTTAAAGTCATTGATAAGATAACAGCTTCTTGCTTATTAAGAATACTCTCATCAATATCTGCCTCATCTATTTGTTTTTTAATCTTTGAGATTCCAGGTATCATTCCAAGAACTTTTCCCATTCCACCTATTTTTTTCATCTGTCTAATTTGTTTTAAATAATCATTAAAAGTAAATTGTCCCTTTTTAAAATTATCTTCTAATTCCTGAATTTCTTCTTTTTTTAGATTTTCAGATACTTTTTCAACAAGAGAAACTACATCTCCCATCCCTAAAATTCTATTTGCAATTCTTTCCGGATGAAAAATTTCAAAATCATCAATTTTTTCACCTACTCCTAAAAATTTAATGGGACAATTAGCAACTGACTTCATGCTTAGAGCTGCTCCGCCTTTTCCGTCACCATCTATTCTTGTTAATATTATTCCTGTTAAATCTACTGTTTTTTTAAATTCACTGGCAATATTAACTGCGTCTTGTCCTGTTAAAGAATCTGCGACTAAAAAAGTTTCGATAGGGTTGATTATTTTTTTTAAATTACTTAATTCGCTCATCATCAAACTATCAATCTGTGTTCTTCCAGCGGTATCAAAAATAATTACATCTGACCCAGATAAAGAAGCTGCGGCTAAAGTTCTTTGGGTAATTTCTATTGGAAGTTGTCCTTCAATAATTGGTATTGTCTGAATATTATTCTGACTTCCTAATAATTCTAATTGTTTCTGGGCTGCTGGACGATAAACATCCAAGCTTGATAACATAACTTTTTTATTAAAATTCTTTTCAATAAATTTTGCAATCTTTGCTGAAGTTGTTGTTTTTCCAGAACCTTGCAAACCTACTACTAATATTTTTGCTGGCGGGACTATGCTAAGATTAATTTCTGATTTCTCACTACCTAAGATCTTAACAAGTTCATCGTAAACAATTTTAACAAGCAACTGCCCTGGGGTTATTGATTTTAAAACTTCTTGTCCAATTGCTTTAGGTTTAACATTTGCAATAAATTCCTTGGCAACTGAAAGAGCAACGTCGGACTCAATCAGTGCCTGACGGATCTTTCTTAATCCCTCATCAACTTGTTTTTCATCTAATTGAGTGCTTTTATTAAAAAAAGAAAAAACAGACTCAATTTTACTTGTTAAATTTTCAAACATTTTTAGCTCCAGCAGCTATCGCACTAGTGGGCGAATATCGCTGACTAGTGTTGATCTCCTTCATTAGAAGGACACCACAAAACCTGCTTATTTTTGTGGAAAATTTTATTAAAAGTATATTTTACTATTTTAAAAGTCAACAATTGAGAATATTTGTAAGATACAACAACCAAATAGATGACTGAAATACAAGCTTATAAAATGGACGGTCTCGGTAATGATTTTATCATTATTGATAGAAGAAAAGATAAAATCGATCTTTCCAAACAGCAAATCATAAATATCGCGGATAGAAAAAAAGGTGTCGGGTGCGATCAAGTGATCATCATGGATAAAGATAAAGAAAAAAAAACTAACGCAAAAATTACTTTTTATAATTCGGACGGCGGTGAAACTGGAGCATGCGGTAATGGCTCTAGATGTATCTCTTACTTTTTAATGAATGAAAAAAAATTAACTAAATCAAAAATTAATACTGAAAGTGGAATCTTAGCGGCTAAACTTACTGACAAAACTGAAGTGTCTATTGATATGGGAATTCCTAATTTTGACTGGAAAAAAATTCCTCTGTCAAAGAAAATGAATAATGCGAAAATTAAAATTAAAACTAAAAATCTTGGGATTCTAACGGGTTATACTTTGAGCGTTGGCAATCCTCATGTTATTTTTTTTAAAGGAATAACATTTGAATTGTTAAAAAAAATTGGCCCTCAGATTGAACATCATGATTTTTTTCCTCAAAGATGCAATGTTACTTTTGCGGAAGTTATTAATAAAAAAAATATTGCAGTTAAGGTTTGGGAAAGAGGGGCTGGTTTAACTCTTGCTTGTGGTACTGCAGCGTGCGCAACTGCTGTTGCTGCAAATAAATTAGGATTAACTGGAAAAAAAGTAAATATTCATTTTAAAAATGGAACACTTCAAATTGAATTAAAAAAAGATAAACACATTATAATGACGGGTTCTGTTTCAAACATTAATAATATTACCCTAAAGATTTAATTATTAATAATGCAATGAATTTTTTTAAAAAACTTCAAAATAGTCTAAAAAAAACTTCAGAAAAATTTGTAAAAGGAATTGATGAGGTATTTAATAAATCCAAACCGCAGCAAGAAATTTTACAAGACATAGAAGATCTTCTTATTCAGGCAGATGTTGGTGTAGGTTTTGTTGAGGAATTTAAAAAAAATATTGCACATAAGAAGTATAGCCAAGAAGAATTAACTAAAGAAAATTTCTTTCAAATTATAGCTAAAGAAATTGAAAATATTTTGACGCCCGTTCAAAAAAATTTTTTTTCAATTACTCATAACAAACCAATAGTCATATTAGTATGCGGGGTAAATGGAGTTGGAAAAACAACAACCATAGGAAAATTATGTAAAAAACTTAAAGATCAAGGCAATAAAATTATTGTAGGTGCCGCTGACACCTTTAGAGCTGCTGCAATAGAACAGCTAGAGTTATGGTGCAAAAAAATAAATGTTGAAATCATAAAATCAGATCTTGGCTCTGATCCAGCCTCAGTTGCTTTTAAAAGCTTTGAATATGCAAAAAAAAATAACTTTGATTACTGCATCATTGATACTGCTGGAAGATTGCAAAATAAAAAAAATTTAATGGAAGAGTTTTCTAAGATAATAAGAGTTTTAAAAAAAATCGACAATCACACCCCTCACGAAACTATATTGGTGCTTGATGCAACAACTGGTCAAAATGCTATCAATCAAATCGAAGAGTTTAAAAAAATAACTCCAATTACTGGAATTATTATGACTAAACTTGATGGTACGGCAAAAGGAGGAATTCTTGTTGCAATTGCAAAACAATTTCAGATCCCAATTTATGCTATCGGCGTTGGTGAGAAAGAAGAAGATTTAGATAACTTTGTTGCGAAAGACTTCGTCCAAGCCTTTATTAAAAATTAATTTAAGCTTTTAATAAATTTTTTGAGCTCAGATATAAATTGCGAGTCATATCGTATCATATGACGATCATTTTCAGGGAAATATGCATATTTTTTTGATTTAAATTCATCAAATATTTTTTTACCCATATAAGTCGGTATCTTTCCATCTAGCATCCCATGAATAACAAAAACAGGAATTGAGATATTCTTAACTTTTTTTATAGTTAAAAATTTATCCTTTAATAAAATATCTACAGGTAAATACGGATATCGAATTTTTGCAACGTCTCCTATAGAAGTATAAGGCGACTCTAAAATAATAGCAGCAAATTTTTCATTTTGCGCAAGCTCAGCTGCAACGCCTGTCCCTAAAGACTCACCATATAAAATAATTTTACTTTTTGGAATATTATTCCTTTCTAACCACTTAACTGCATTTCGCGCATCATCGTAAAGTCCTTGTTCTGTTGGTTTTCCATTGTTACCATTAAAGCCGCGCCACGAAATAATTAAATAATTTAAATTTAAATCTTTAAATTCATTTAATTTGTATATCCTGGTTTTTAAATTTCCATTATTACCATGCAAAAAAAGTATGGTGAATTTGTTTTGATTATTTTTATAAAACCATGATTTGAGATTAATATTATCTGTAGATGCAATCTCAATTTCCTGAACTTTCGTATTTAGTTTGTCTATTAATAGAGGGCGGATAACATTTGGCTGATATAGAAAATCTCTTTGTATGACATACATATAAGCACAAATCGAAACATACAAAAATACTGAGGCTATTATTAAATATGAAAAAAACTTTTTAAATTTCATTAAATTTTATTTAGAAAAAATTTCAGAAGTAGATAGAAAACAAAGATTCATCTTATGAAAAGGATTAATAATCTATTTATTTAGTGTCCGCCTAAATATGCCGCTTTAATTGCTGGATCGTTTTTAAGTTTGCTAGCTGGACCATGCATAGAAATACGTCCATTCTCCAAAACATAAGCATAGTCAGCTATATTTAAAGCTCCAACAGCAAATTGTTCAACTAAAAGCATCGTTGTGCCTGCAGCTTTAAGTCTTGCTATAATCTTAAAAACTTCTTCAACTAGAATAGGAGCCAGTCCCATAGAGGGTTCATCAAGTAAAATAATATCTGGATTTAACATAATCGCCCTTGCCATCGCTAGCATCTGCTGTTCTCCGCCTGACAAAGTTCCTGCTAATTGATTTCTTCTTTCTTTTAATTTTGGAAACAACTCCATAGCTCTATCTATGTCTCCTTTGAAATCTCCCCTAGGTCTACTTCCAGTTAATCTTGGAAAGGCGCCTAATTGCAAATTATCAAATACTGTCAGAGATGGAAAAACTCTACGTCCTTCTGGAGAATGGGCTAATCCTAAACATGCAACTTTATATGAAGGAAAATTATCAATCGATTTTCCATTTAAAGTAATATGACCTGACGTTAATTTTATCATTCCGGTAATTGTTCTAAGCGTTGTTGTTTTGCCCGCACCATTTGCACCGATAAGAGTAACAACTTTATTTTTGGGTACTTCGATATTAATTTTCTTTAGAACATTTACTTTGCCGTAACCAGATTCTAAATCTTTTATAATTAACATAATTTTCTAAGTTGTTTGTGCTCCTAAATAAGCCTCTATAACTTTTGGATTATTTTGGATTTCTTTAGGTTTGCCTTCAGCAATTTTTTGTCCGAAGTCTAATACGGAAACAACATCAGATACTGCCATCACAACTTCCATATGATGTTCGATCAAAATAATTGTAATTCCCTTGTCTTTAATTTTTTTAATAATTAATAAAAGTTCTTTAATGTCAGGGGCTGTTAATCCTGCAGCAGGTTCATCAAGCAAAAGTAAATTAGGATCTAAAGCAAGGGCTCTAGCAATCTCTAATAATCGTTGTTTTCCATAAGTTAAATTTCTTGCCTCCTCATTAGCAAGCTCTTCCAAACCAACAAATTTTAAAAGGCCATACGCTCTTTGTTTTGCTGCTAATTCCTCACGTTTAAATCTTGGTAAATTTAATGCAATCTCAAACAAATTTGATTTATAGGTATGATTTAAACCAACCATAATATTTTCTATGGCTGTCATTTCGTTAAATAATTGAACATTCTGAAAAGTTCGTGCAATTCCTGATAAGGCTATTTTTGCAGAAACCTTTCCAACAATACTTGAACCTGAAAACTCAACAGTACCTGAAGTAGGTACATAAATTCCTGTTAAAACATTTATTAAGGTGCTCTTTCCAGATCCATTTGGTCCTATAAGACCATGAATGGTTCCCTTTTTAACTATTAAATCAACATCATGTAATGCTTTTAAACCACCAAACTGCATTAAAACTGATTTTAGATTTAATAACTGGTCCGGGGCAGATGAATTTTTGGCAGAAATAATGGCATCATCTTTATCAAAATCTCCAACATCAATTTGATCTCTTGCTGATTTTTTAGAACTAAATATTCGCATGTAAAAATTATTAACAAACCCAACAATTCCATCTTGAAGATAATAAACGACAAGAAGAATCATAAATCCAAAAATACTTAAACGCCAATCACTAATATTTTTTATTAAATATGAAAAAGCCATTAACCCAACCGTTCCAATGACAGGCACAGCAACTTTTCGCACGGTTGACATTTTTTTTGAGATTAAAAGAGCTGATCCTGCAACAACAACAAATGCTAGAGCAGTTGCAACAATTCTAAAAAGTTTAACGTCTCCTAATAACTGAGGTAAAGTAATAACGATAGCAGCACCAATTATAGCTCCTAAACGAGTCTTACGACCGCCCATAATGATTGCTAGCAAGAATAAAACGGTTAATTCAAATACGTAAGTATTAGGAGAAATATATTGCTCTGAATAAGCGTATAAAGAGCCAGCAAGTCCAGCAAAGCCTGCACTTATAATAAAAGCATAAACTTTATATTTATAGACAGAAACACCCATACAATCGCAAGCAACGGGGCTATCTCTTAAAGCTTCAAAAGATCTTCCTAATCTTGACTTAAGTATTCTATTAATAACTAAAAGACTCAAAGCTGATATCGCTAAGACTATCCAGTAATAATGTATTTCCTTAGTTTGAAAACCAAAAATTATTGGTTTCTTTATTATAATTCCTAAAGGCCCTTCGGTTAAAAAGGTCATTTCATTAATTAGGATTTGTATAATTGTACCAAAAGCCAGAGTGACCATGGCAATATAAGGGCCGACAACTTTAAGAGCGGGTAATGCAAGTAATGCTCCAAAAAGACAAGAGACAATGACGGCTATTGGAAGAATAATTAAAAAAGGAACTCCTAATTTAAAGTATAGAATTCCAGCAGTATAAGCTCCTACACCAAACAACCCGGCGTGTCCCAGTGATACTTGTCCGGTGTAACCAACAACTATATCCAAACCAAATAAAAGAATTGAATAAATCAAAATTCTTTCAACCATGTGAATATAATAAGTGTTAGTTTGGAAAATTGGGAAAAGAGACAATATTATTATTCCCGCTGCCAATGCTAAAAATTTAAATCTCATCTTTTTTAAACTTTTTTAATTGTAGTTTTTCCGAATAGACCAGCTGGTTTAAAAGATAAAACTATTAATAAAATAATTAAACTAGGTACATCTTTATAACCCGTCGAAACATAAAAACCTGTTAATGTTTCGCTAACTCCTAAAATAATACCACCAACAACAATTCCTAAACCGCTTGATAAACCTCCAACAATTGCAACGGCAAAAGCTTTTAATCCTAAAGCGCCTCCAGCACCTGATCCTGCTAATGTTAAAGGAGAAATTAAAACCCCAGCGAAAGAAGCTGTTAAAGAAGAAAGTGCATAAGAAAATGTAATTACTAATCCAGTATTAATTCCCATTAAACCCGCCGCGTCTCTATCGTTTGCAGTAGCTACAACAGCTTTTCCATAAATTGATTTGCGGTTAAAAATCTCAACAAGCAACATCATAGATACGGCACCTAAAACTACTAAAATTTCCATCGGTAAAATATTTGCACCAAAAAGTTTTATAGGGTCATCTTCAAAAGGACCGGGAAATCTAAAAGTGCTTCTACCCCAAATATTTTCAGCAAAATTTCTAAAAATAATTCCAAGTGCAATAGTGGACATGATCCAACCAAACTCAGATTTTATTTTAATTGCGGGACGAACTCCTAAATATTCAACCACAGTTCCTTGTAAAAATCCAAAAACACAAACTAAAGGAATAATAAGCCAATAATTTATTCCTAAGTTAGATAAAGTCAGTCCAACCATGGACCCCAACATTAAAGCCTCTCCTTGTCCAAAGTTTAATGTTGCAGAAGTTGAGAAAGTTAATTGATAGCCAAATGCAACAACAGCATAAATCATACCAAGAGCTATACCGCTATAAATAAGTTGAACAAAAATATCCATATAACCCCCAAAACTTTTAATTCAATAATAACAAAATAAACTAATAATCTTTTCAATCAACTCAAATAAAAAACGCCACACTTTTAAGGTGTGGCGTTTTCTAAAAGAATAAAAATAAAAAACTTATTTTTAAAACTTAATTATTTTTGACCTTTAGCAGCAACAACTCTTGCGTTTTTAACGATACCCATAACTGGATCTTTATCAGTGATCGCATCGTGGTCATCTTTAGTAAACGGCTTGTTGTAAGTTTTAACAACACCAACTACTGGCGTTTTTAAATCTTCAAGAGCTAGTCTGATTTTATCACCTTCTAAGCTATTAGCTTGTTTGATGGCTGCAGCTAATAAGTATACTGAATCGTATCCTTGAGCAGCAGACACTGGTGAATCTATACGGTCGTTTTTAGGTTTAAACTCTTTTAGGTAAGCTTCGATAAAAGCTTTACGTTTTGGAGTTGTTGGTGCTTGAATAAATGTTTGAGGCATAATTGCACCTTCACCATTTTTTCCAGCTGAATCAATGAAGTTTGCCATTGATAAAGTCCAGCTACCAATTAAAGGAACTTTCCAACCTACTTTAGCCATTGCGTTTGCTATTTGAGCAAGCTCTGGTCCAATAGCATAAGTTAAAATTGCTTCTGCTCCAGCGCTTTTAGCTTTTAAAACTTGAGCTGTCATATCAGTGTCACCTACGTTAAATTTTTCTGTAGTAACTGGTGTGATATTTTTTGCAGCCAAAGCTTTGATCAAGTCAGCTTGTCCTAATTGACCATAATTTGTTGAATCAGCTAAGATCGCAACTTTTTTAAATCCACGAACAGTAATCGCTTCATTAACAATCATAGGAGATTGAATTTCATCTCTTGCTGATGTTCTGAAAACGAATACATCTTTAGCGTCTTTAAATGGAAAGCTTGGACCTTTTGTCAAAGCAGTTCCAGTTGCAACGTTATTGATTACAGGAATTTTAGCATCTTGGTAAAAACGATGTGAAGCAAGAGCAACGCCTGTATTAATAAAGCCAACAACTGCAACTATTTTTTCTTTATTAATTAATTCTTGAGCGATTTCCACTCCTCTTTCATTTTTAGCTTCATCATCACGCTCGATTAACTCAAGCTTTTTTCCAAGAACACCACCCGCCGCATTAATTTCTTTAGCAGCTAGTCGTACTCCATCTCTCATACTAACACCCATTGAAGATGATCCGCCTGTGAAAGGTCCATCAACTCCAATTTTGATAGTCTGAGCAAACGACGTGCTAGCTATGATGCTTGCGAATAAAACGCAAACTGCTAGTACGAATTTGTTTGTTTTTCTTATCATTTATTTTCCTTATTTTTAGTTAATTAACTGAGAAGGATTAAAACAAAAAAGTTAAAGAGAGTCTCGATAAAAAAAATCAACTGCCACATTGAAAATAACAGATATTGCTACTCTAAGTTGTAAAAGAAACTTAATATATTTAAGCTTTAGTTTTATGATAATTAAATTGCTGAAATGAATCTATTTTCAGAAGAAGTAATAATTTTTTTACAGATAGTTTTGGTCAACATCATTCTTTCAGGTGACAATGCAATCATTATTGGAATGGTTGCCTCGCAATTTGAAGGTTCTCTTAGAAAAAAAATATTATTATATGGGACATTAGTTGCCGTTCTTATGCGTTTAGTTTTCACGGGAATTGTAACTTATTTATTTCAATTTAAAGGAGTTAAAATATTTGGGGGCATTTTACTGCTTTGGATTGTTTACAAGTTATATGAAGACGTTATTAAAGAAAAAAACAAACAAGAAGATAATAAATTTGCTATTAAAGAATCTGAAAAAACAAAATTAGGAAAAGCAATTCTTACTGTTGCTATCGCAGATTTTACTTTGAGTTTAGATAATGTTTTAGGTGTTGCGGGTGCAGCAAAAGGTCATTACTGGGCTTTAGCTACTGGATTAATTCTCTCTATTTTTGTAATGGCTGTTCTTGCAAATATAATCTCTTCTTATATTAAGAAATTTAAATGGGTTGCTTGGATAGGCCTATTTACTATTTTATGGGTTGCGGTAGATTTAATATATTCCGAAGCCAAAATATTGTTTTTCTAAAATTTTAATTTAATTGATCTTTAGGACGTTTGTTTTGGAAAAAATTCTCTAAATTATCAATAGACCTATTGCCCATAGCAATTCTGGTTTTTAATGTTGCGCTACCTAAATGAGGAAGTAAAAAAAGATTTTGAAGTTTTAAATAATCTGGATGAATTTTTGGCTCTCCATTATATACATCAAGTCCTAACGCAAAAATTTTTCCATTTTTTAAGGCTTTAATCATTGCTTCATCATCAACCACATCTCCTCTTGCGGTATTAGAAACAACAGCTCCGTTGGGCAGATAATTAATTGTTTCTTCGTTAACTATTTTAGCTGTGTCTTTAGTTGCGGGACAATTAATTGATAAAAAATCACTCTTATTAAAAAGAGATTTAATGTTGTCGTGATAAGTGGCTCCTTGTTCAAGATCGGCTGAAAGCTTGGTTCTATTATGGTAGTGTATTTTCATTCCAAATCCTCTCGCTCTTTCTGCAATTGCCCTTCCGATTCTGCCCATGCCCAGAATTCCTAAATTGCTACCCGACATTTGTTTGCCTAATAAAAAATCTGTTGCCCATATCCATTTTTGCTCTTCTGCAAATTTTCTTGCTTCATACGCTCTTCTTGAAGCTCCTAATAATAATAAAATTGCAATATCGGCTGTTGAGTCCGTTAAAACTTCTGGAGTATTAGTAACTACAATCCCTTTTTTAGAGGCTGCATCAATATCAATATTATTATAACCCACTGAATAACTTGCAATAATTTTAACTGTACTTGAAATCTTACTAAAAATATCAGCATCAAATTTATTTCCTCCAATGCATAAAATTCCATCGCAATCTTTTGAAAGTTCTAAAATTTCTTCAGAAGTATAGACTTTTTCTTGCTTATTCAATTTTACATCAAATAATTTTTTAATTCTTTCCTCATTTTCCGGGAGTAGATTTCTAGTAACTAAAATCTTTTTTTTCATAATTAGGAAATGGCTTTAGGTTTTTCTCCACCTGTATACCAATCTAAAACTTCTATTGTATGTACTATGGGTATTTTTGTTCCAGAAGATATCTGCGTAATACATCCAATATTGCCGGTTGAAATAAAATCAGGATTTACTTTGTTAATATTTTCAACTTTTCTTTTTAAGAGTTCAGCGGCCATTTGATCTTGTAATAAATTATAGGTCCCAGCCGATCCACAACACAGATGGCCATCCGGTATTTCAAAAATATCATTTCCAGTTTTTTTTAATAAATCTATCGGCTTAGAATGTAATTTTTGGCCATGCTGCATTGAGCAAGCTGAATGATAGGCAATTTTAAATTTTTTATCTTGGGTTTTAAAATTTAATTTAATATTTTTTCCTAAATACTCAGTCACATCTTTTGCAAGACTTGATATGATTTTTGCTTTATTTCTAATCTCTTTATCTTCATGATCTCTAAAAATATAACCATAATCTTTTAAAGTTGTTCCGCAGCCAGAAGTAGTAACTAAAATGGCATCGAGATTTTTTTCTTCATACAGTTTAAACCAGGCGTTAATATTATTTATAAAAGACTTGTGGGCTAAATCTTCTTTTCCGAGATGATGATTTAGTGAACCGCAGCATTCAACTTGTCTTGGAACTAAGACCTCAACTCCGTGCCTATTTAAAACATTAATAGTGGAATCATTAATTTGAGGAGAAATAACTCTTTGTACACAGCCCGTTAACAAAGCAACTTTTGCATATGTTTTACCGGTTGCTGGATAAATTTCCTGATTAGCATATGCGGATTTAGGAAAAGAATTTGGCATATACTTAAGCATATTTTTTATTTTTTTTGGAAAAATAAATCTAAATGGATAAAATAATCTTACGCTATAGCCAGCTATTCTAAAAAGAGTTGGGCTGGGTAAAATTTTAGACAAAAAGGCTCTTAAAAATCTATCAAAAAAAGGTCTAACAAATGTTTTTTCTATATGATTTCGAGCATGATCTACAAGGTGCATATAATTAACTCCTGATGGACAGGTCGTCATGCATGAATAGCATGATAAACAACGATCGATGTGTTTTGTAATTTTTTCATTTGCTGGCTTATTTTTTTCCAGCATATCTTTTATCAAATATATTCTGCCCCTAGGTCCATCTAGTTCATCACCTGCAATTTGATAAGTTGGACAGGTTGCGTTGCAAAAACCACAATGTACGCATTTTCTAATAATTTTTTCTGAAGAATTAACGTTGTTATCCTGTAATTGTTTTTTAGTAAAAGTTGTTTGCATTATATTCCTGAATACATTTTTCCCGGATTTAAAATCTTTTTTGGATCAAAGCTTTCTTTGATTTTTAAAGATAAAACTTTAATATTGTCATCAACCGTTGTCAAAAAATCTTCTCTAATACGCACGTGATTAGGTGCTTTAATAATTGTCATATGACCATTAAGAGCAAGCGCTGCTTTTCTTAATTGTCTAAGAAGAACGCTATCATTCTGCGGTATAGCAATCCAAGTAAGATTTCCCGCCCAATCTACCACGTATCGTAATTCTTCATTCTCAAACTGATTAATGAATTGACCAGTGTTAACAGATGGTAAAATTATTTTTATAACAACGCTCTCAGTATTATTAAAAAACTCTAAATCAGTAGTATTCTTCCAAAAAATTCTTGATTGATAATTTTCTAGAACAGACATGGTTTTTTTATATTCATCAAATAATTTTTTTAAAGTATTAACTCTTTCAACCACAGAAATTTTTGGTCCTTCAATGCGCAGTGCTGTGATAGAGGTACTAATATCTAAATCATTTAATTTAAAAAAATTTAAACTTTTTTCAGGATAAAAACACGCTCCTGAAATCTCAACTGAAGTTTGCATAGCTTTTGAAAAAATATTTAATGCTTTTTTTAAATTAATATTATTTATAAGCAGTGTTTGACTTTCTTCATTTTTAGGCTGAACTTTTAAAACAATCTCAGTGAGAGCGACTAAAGTTCCATAGGATCCTGCTATAAGTTTACTTACGTCATATCCTGTTACGTTTTTAACAACTGTTCCACCTGATTTTACAATCTCACCTTTTCCATTAACACCCTGAAAACCCAAAATATGATCTCTTAAAGCCCCAGATTTAAATCTTCGAGACCCTGACAAGTTACATGAAACTGCGCCACCAACGGAGCCTTTGTTGCTTTTACCGTTATATAAAAATCCAAGATCAGCTGGCTCAAAAGCTAATTCTTGATCTCTTTTATCAAGCTCTGCCTCTACTAAACCAAGTGAAGTTGCTGCTTTAACTTTTATGTAAAGCTCTTCAGGAAAGTACTCAATTATTCCATTTAAATTTTTTAATTGAAGAGTTTTTGAACATTGAATTAATCTTCCAATAGGTCTTGTGTTTTGTCCTATAATTTCAATTGGAGTATCTTGCTCATGACTCTCTCTTATAAAATTCGAGACATCATTTTCGCTGGATGGCGAATAAATTTCTGACATTAAAATCTTGGAATATCTTTAAATTTATTATTGTCTTTATGTACATGCATTTTACCCCCTTCTGCACAACGATGAAGAAGTGGATAAACTTTCCCAGGATTTAATAATGAATTCTTATCAAAAGCCTCTTTGATATTTAGTTGTTGTTGGAGGTCCTCGTCATTAAACATTTCGCACATTAAATCTCTCTTCTCAATTCCAACTCCATGTTCCCCAGTAAGAACTCCTCCGGATTTAACGCAATATTTTAAAATATCAGCTCCAAATTGTTCTGCTTTTTTTAATTCACTGCGGATATTAGAGTCAAACATGATAAGTGGGTGCAGGTTACCATCTCCCGCATGAAAACAGTTTGCAACTCTTAAACCGTATTTATTTGAAAGTCTGGTAATCTCTTTTAAAACTTCTGGTAATTTTTTTCTTGGTATAGTTCCATCCATACACAAATAATCTGGAGAAATACTTCCAACTGCTGGGAAAGCAACTTTTCTTCCAGACCAAAATCTTAATCTTTCGTCATCATTCTTGCTAATACGCAAATAAGTAGCTTTGTTTTTTTTTGCTATTTCTTCAACTTTCTTGATTAAAACATTCACTTCGCTTTCTGTTCCATCCAATTCTACAATTAAAATAGCATCCACATCTCTTGGATATCCTGCCTTAGAATAATCATCGGTTGCTTTAATTAACGGCTTGTCCATCACTTCCATTCCGGCAGGAATAATTCCTCCAGAAATAATATCTGAAACACACTGACCTGATTCTTCAATCTTTTGAAATCCTAATAACAATGCTTTTATTGATTGTGGTTTTTTTAAAATTTTAACTGTTACTTCAGTAACAACTCCTAACAATCCTTCTGAGCCTGTAATAAGACCGAGCAGATCGTAGCCTTCTGACTCAATTTTTTTTCCGCCAAAACGCATAATAGTTCCATCCATTAAAACAAACTCAACACCGAGAACATTATTAGTCGTTGTTCCATATTTTAAAGAATGAACTCCCCCAGAATTTTCAGCAATATTTCCACCAATTGAACAGGCTATCTGACTTGAAGGATCAGGAGCATAATAAAAATCTTTATGCTCAACAGCTTTTGTTAAAGCTAAATTTGTAACGCCGGGTTGGGTTACTACGCACCTATTTTCAAAATCAATTTCTAAAATTTTATTAAATTTTCCAAGTCCCAATAAAACACAATCTGCTAGTGGTAATGCACCTCCTGAAAGTCCTGTTCCTGCTCCTCTTGGAACAACTTTAATATTTTTTTCATTACAATATTTTAAAATATTGCTAACCTCGCTAGTATTCTCTGGTAAAACTACAGCCATTGGCTTTTGTTTATAAGCACTCAAAGCGTCTGTTTCGTAAGGAGTGATACCCTCTAAATCTGAAATAATATTAATTGGATTAGTGAATTTTTTTAAATCTCGAACAATTTTTTCTTTATCATCAAGAATAAGCTGATCTACTTTTGGCATTACTAGAGTCATGCAACAAACTTATATTATTTTGTTTGATAGATACAGATCTTTGAATTTAAAAATAAAACTTTATTTAACAACAGTTTTTTTAATTTTTTCTAAAGCTTTTTCGATATTTTCGTAAGAGTTTGCAAAACTGAATCTTACAAAATCTTTGGCAGATTTACCAAAGCTAACACCTGGAATAATTGCAACTCCAGCTTCATTTAAACATTTATCTGCGAATTCATTGCCGTTCATGCCTGTGCCACTAATATTAGGAAATACGTAAAAAGCCCCTCCAGGATTATTACACTTGATGCCTTTAATACTATTTAAACCATCAACGATTAATTTTCTTCTTCTGCTAAACTGACTCATCATTGCATCTAAAAAATCATGCTGCCCATCTAATGCTGCTAATCCTGCTATCTGAGTTGAGGCGCAAGGACACGAGTGATCATTCACACATAATCTTGTTACGTCTTCAATAATTTTTTCTGGCCAAACACTCCACCCTAGGCGCCAACCTGTCATTGCATATGTTTTACTCCAACCATCTAAAACTATTAATCGGTCAAACAGTTCTGGATAATTAAAGAAAGAAGGCATTTTCTTATTATCATAAATTTGTCTGCTATAAATTTCATCGCTTAAAATTGCTACATCTGGAAATTTTTTTAATCCTTCAACAAGCTTATCAATCTGCTCTCTTTCGATAAGTCCGCCTGTTGGATTTTGAGGGTTATTAATAATAATCAAACGAGTTTTATTATTTATTAATTTTAAAACTTCTTCCGCTTTAAAAGAAAAATTATTTTCTTCCTTTAAATACATTGGAACAGCTTTTGCTCCTGTATAGTTAATCATAGACTCATAAATTGGAAATCCAGGTTCTGGGTAAATAATTTCTGTACCCGGCTGACCAAACATCAACATTGCAAAAAACATCGTAGGCTTTCCACCAGGCATAATAACTACTCTTGAGGCATCTACATTGGCGTCATACATTTTTTTGATATGCCGAGAAACACCTTGTCTTAATTCTAAAAGACCATTTGCTGGTGTATATCCATGAAAACCATCATCTAATGCTTTTTTTGCAGCATCAACGATATGTTGTGGTGTTCTAAAATCTGGCTGACCAATTCCTAAATTAATTATTTCTCTTCCTTGCGCTTCTAAAGCTTTTGCTTTTGCAAGAACAACAAATGCATTTTCTGTGCCGAGTTTAAAAAGACTATCTGCTAATTTCACTTTTTTCTAAAAATTACTTTATCTCTTGTTATTTCTTTAACGTTTCTGCAACCCATTAATGTCATTCCTCTTTTTATTTCATCATGCATAATTTTAAGTATCGCTTCTACTCCTTGCTGCCCGCCTGCTCCCAATGCATATAAATAACCTTTTCCAAAGGAACATGCCTTTGCTCCAAGTGCTAAAGCTTTTAAAACATGTGTTCCTCTTCTAACTCCACCATCTAATATTACATCCACTTTATCTCCAACTGCATCTACAATATCTGCGAGCACATCAAATGGTGACATGGAAGCATCTAATTGTCTTCCTCCGTGATTTGAAATCATAATTGCAGTTGCTCCTATATCGACTGCTTTCTTTGCATCCTCCACAGATACAATTCCTTTAATCGCAAAAGCACCGTTCCATTTTTTTGCAACATACTCTGCATCCTTCCAATTCATGGTATGATCGAACTGACTGTTAATATAATTAATTACTGAAGTCTCTATAGAGTGCCCATCTTTTTCAGTATGCGGAAGATTGGGTAATTTAAATCTTTCATGAAATAAATAATTTAGAGTCCATTCCGGATGTAATGCAAAACTTATTAAACTCGCTAAAGTTAATTTAGGAGGCGTTGTAAAACCAGTTCTATGATCTCGCTCTCTATTACCTGCAACAATAGTATCAACGGTCAAACACAATGCTTTGAAATTAGCTTTTTGACATCGTTCAATTAAATTATCTGTGAGACCTTTATCTTTATGAATATAAAGTTGAAATAATTTTGGCCCATTTGTTAAACTACCAATCTCTTCAATTCCAGTTGTTGCAATCGTAGACATGCCAAAAAAGGTACCAAATTTTTCTGCTGCTCTTGAAGTCGCTTTCTCACCTTGATGATGATAAAGTCTGTGCATTGCTGTTGGCGCAAGAAACAATGGCATATTAATCTTCTGTCCAAAAACAGTTGTGGACATATCAATTGTGCTCACATCTCTCAAAACGCTTGGAACTAAATCGCAATCATTAAATGCTGTTGTATTTCTTTTTAAAGTAACTTCATCATCCGCACCACCATCGATGTAATGAAATATTGGAGAAGGTAATTTTTTTTTAGCTAGTTTTCTAAAATCATCAACATTCAGACACTTTGCTAATGACATTATAAAAACCTAGAAATTTTTTTGAAAACCTAAGGTGTAATTGTTAGCGCCTGGATTTTTCTCTCCAAGACTAGCATTTGAAATATGACTATATGCAACACCTATATTGAATGTTGGAGTTAAATTTAAAGCCACTCTAACTTGTGACTTAAATTCAAGTCCATGACCTAAATCTTTTCCGTCTCCTTTTCCATAAATACCAGGAGTAAAACTTGGAGAAATTAAAATAGAGTTATTTAAAACTTTATAATCCAATCTAACTCCGGCGTAACCATACTTTGCGTCACCACCTGTTCTTAAAAATCCAATTACTGGTTTAAAATCACCTATTGGAGAACCAAAAAGGATTTTGTCAAAATCATAATCTATTTGAACCATATCTCTTGCCCGGCTGTCATTATGATCAAATCGTCCACCAGAAACTGTAATTCCATCTGCTTTAGAAACAGAACATAGACTAATAAGTATTGTAGAAATAATTGTGAAAGATTTAAAAAATTTTGCGCACATAATCGTAAGTCTTTATTTAACAAAACCCATGTAAAAGCAATAAAGATTTATTTTTTCTTATTGGTATTTAAGCGAAATATTAAAAATCCACCTACGGCAAATACAATTAAAGGTAATAACCATAAAATTAAGCTATTAAAATTAAGCCTCGGAGTAAACACAATCCATTCACCGTAGCGACTAATTAAAAAATCGTAAATTTGCTTTTCACTTTCTCCAGTGTCAATTTTTTTGGAAATTAATTTTTTTAAATCTAAAGCGAAATCAGAGTTAGACTCGTAAATTGATTGCCCCTGACATACAATGCAACGTACATTTTTGTAAATTTTATTTTTTAATTCTTCATTTGCTGACAAGGGATATGCATTAAATAAAAAAAATATTATTATTAAAAAATATTTTCTAAATAGCATAATTTATTTTTTTAATTGTAAAATTTTTGTAACAAAATCCTCATTTATTGGGCCTATATTTTTAAAAATAATCTTTCCCTTATTAAGAACATATGTCTCTGGAACTCCATAAGCACCAAGCTGGATTGATACTTCACCATTACTATCGACTCCAACTAATTGATAAGGATTCCCATAAGTTTTTAGAAAATTTTTAGCATTGATTCTTTCGTCTTTATAATTAATGCCAATAATACTTATTTGATTATTTTTTTTTAAATTCATTAATAAAGGATGCTCAACACGACAGGGGATACACCAAGAAGCCCAAATATTTATAACAACAAAATCTTTATCTAATAATTCCTTGCTACTAATTTTTATTTTTTTATCAAAAAGATCTTCTAGAATAAATTCTGGGATTTTTTTTCCAATCATCTGATTGGGTTGATAAATTTTGTTAGAATTTAAAACTTTTAGAAAAAGAGCAAAAATTATAAGAAGCGTAACAGTTAAAATTATAATCCTATATTTAATATTCATTTCTTGCTCTAAAAGTTTGATAAATGCCTCCAAAAGCTATCAATAATACTGAGAACCATATCCATAACATAAATGGCTTGTAATAAAATCTTACCATTATTTTATCTTTTTCAAATTCAGATAAATTAATTGCAAAATAATAATCAGTAATAAAATTTGATTTAATACTGGTTTCAGATGTGAATTGGACCGGTTGATTATATTTTCTAATGGATGGTGTTAATTGGACTTGCTTATTATCCTTTGATACTAAAAAATTACCAAAGATTTCCTCATAATTATCTTTCTTAATTTTATTAATTCCCTGAAATTTTATTATAAAGCCCTGAGTTTTAACCTCATCTCCTACCTTCATTGCTGAGTTAATTTCTTTTGATGAATAAGCGTTAATAAATATAGAAAAAATTAATAAACCAAAACCTAAATGAGAAAACAATCTACCAAGATTTAAATTAAGTTTTTTCTGAAAAATCCAATCAAAAATCACTGAAACAATTAAATAGATAGAAAATATTAAGGCTAAAAATAAAATAATATTTTTATAATCTAAAAAAACAAAAATGATTATTGAGCTTAGTATAAGTGAAATAGGTAAAAAAATTTTTATATTCTTTAATTTTATATTCTTATCTTTATTCCAATTTAAGAGAGGGCCATGCGCCATAAAAAATAAGAATACAAATAAAAATGGCGTTAAAATTGTATTGTAATAGACAGGTCCTACAGAAATACTTTGTCCAAGTACTGCCTCAAGAATAATTGGATAAACCGTACCAACTAAAACTACTGAAAGGAAAAAAATTAAAAAATAATTATTAATTAAAATAAAGTTATCTCTCTGGAAAAAAGAGTAATTAGTAATTGAAGATTTCTTTGGATCTTTAATAATAAAGATAACAAGCGAAAAGAATGTGATTAATAAGATTATAGATAAAATATATACTCCTCTATAAGGATCATTTGCAAAGGCATGCACTGAATTTAAAACTCCTGATCTAACTAAAAAAGTACCAAGTAAACTCATAACAAAAGTAAAAATAGATAACAGCGCAGTCCAGGAATATAATTTATCTTTTTTTAAGGTGACGATATTAGAATGCAATAAAGCCGTAGCCGCAAGCCAAGGCATTAGAGATGCGTTTTCAACTGGATCCCAAAACCAATACCCACCCCATCCTAATTCATAGTAAGCCCAGAAAGATCCGAGACCTATTCCAATAGTAAGTGAAGACCAAGGAAGTAGTATCCAAAAATTTGAAACCTTACTCCATAGACTGTTAAAACGATTGGTAACTAATCCTGCCAATGCAAAACTAAAAATTAAAGAAAAGCCCACATAGCCAAAATACAAAAATGGGGGATGTATTACTAACAATGGATCTTGCAAAATTGGGGTCAAACCGAGTCCTTGCAATGGCTTTGGATCAATTTGATCAAAAGGATTAGAGGTAAAAATTAAAAAAATTAAAAAAATAAGAATTAATATTGATTGAAAAAAAATCGTGTAAATCTTTAATTCCTCATTTACTTTGCTATTTGAGAATAAAAAAGAAAACAAAGATAAAATAAGAACAAATAAAACCATACTGCCTTCGTGATTACCCCAGGCGCCTGATATTTTATAAAGCAAAGGTTTTGTTGTGTGGGAGTTTTGATAAACCGCAACGTTTGCAAAATCAGAAATAACAAAACAATAAATCAAAGTTAGAAATGAAACCAATAATAAAATAAAAATACTATTATTAATAAATTTTATTTTCTTTAAATCTTTGAAATTTTTTTTTCTTACTCTTGTTGTTAAAGAAAAAATTAAATAAATGTTAAGTATAATACAAACTATTAAAGCTAAGTTACCTATGCTGCCTGCGGTCATTTTGATTTTTTCTGCTTTAAGGCATTAGCAACTTCTGGGGGCATATAATTTTCATCATGTTTTGCAAGTATAGTGCTTGCTATAAAATATTTTTTATCCCTTAAGAATCCCTCTACAACAGCACTTTTTCCCTCAGCAAATAAATTTGGCAATAAACCATTATATTCAACTAAAATTTCATTTTTTAAATCGGTTATGACAAAAATATAAGTATTATTATTTTTTTTTAATGAACCTTCTTTAACGAGACCTCCAAGTCTAACTTTATTGGCAGGCACCCCTGATAAATTTTTTATTTCTTGTGGCGCATAAAAATACACCGTATTTTTTTTTAAATTATTATAGATAAAAAAAATTATTATAGATGCAGAAATTAATAGGAGAATAAAAAATTTTAATCTGTTCTTTGCAGATTTACTAAACATCATAAAAATAGAGTAGTTCTAACTAGATATTAGATCAAAATCTATTAGCTTGTACTGAAATTGAAGCTTCTTCGTTTTTTTCAGTTTGATAAAGATGTTCTGCACTCTTGATAGAAGCTAATTTCTTAACAGAAGAATAGTACAGAGAAACTAAAGACAGTGCAGCGAATACATATGATAACCATATGTACAAACCGTAACCACCCATATTTAAGAATTCTGAAATCATTTTTTATTAACTCTAAAATTTATAATTTCATATTTATATCTAATCAAGAAAATAATCAGCGACAAAATGGAAAAACTGAAGAACATAATAAGCAATGGCGCTAACATCGAGCTATGTATTGTGGGTGCGGCTGTCAGGGTAATGCTTGATGGTTGATGAAGCGAATTCCACCATGCTACTGAAAATTTAATAATTGGTATATTTATCAATCCTACTACGCCAACAATATTAGTAATTTTTTCAGCAGAATTATAATCTTTTATAAAAGACCATAACAAAACATAAAGAATATAAGTTAAGACTAAAATAAACATCGAGGTTAATCTACCATCCCAACTCCAAAAAGTTCCCCAGGTTGGAAAACCCCATAATGAACCCGTCACAACGGAAATTAGAGAGAAAACCAATCCTATAGGAGCTACACTTTTTGCATAAACTGAAAAAACTTTAACTCTAAAAATTAAACTTATAAATGAACATATTCCAATAATTAAAAAAATTAATAACGAAATCCATGACGATGGGACATGAACATACATAATTCTCACCGTATCTTTTTGAAGATAATCAATTGGAGAAAAAACTAGAGCCAAACCTAAACCAATAATTATAGAAAAAATAAAAATTATTTTTAGCCAAAAAATACTAGTACTTGCTAAATTAAAAAAGGTTCTAGGTTTAAATATTCCAAACATTTTATTGGAATTTTTTTACTATAAGTTTCGAGTTATTGAAAGTTTGCTTAACTGAGATAAGGGAGATTGGGGATCAAAGATAACTCAGTTAAGCATTGTCTATACTTTAATAAAATATTCTGTCTAACTTTTGAGTTAATAATGTTTTAATTAAGGCGACTATTGAACGGTGGGACGCCATTTTAAAAGGCGATTTTCTAGCCTTGTAATCAAATAATCAGCTAAAAGCGCTACAACAGCTAAAACGATCATTGCTGCAAAAACACCAGCGGCATTAAATGCTCCTTGAGCGGTCGCTATCAACAAACCTATTCCTTGTTTGGAGCCTAAGAATTCTCCAACCACAGCTCCAACTAATGCAAAACCAAAACTAATATGTAAGCTGGCAAGTATCCAACTTAAAGCAGAAGGCAGGACTACTTTAAAAGTAACCTGACGATCGCTTGCGCCTAATACTCTAGCGTTTGCAATAAGATTGGTATCTGCTTCTCGAACTCCTTGAAATGCATTCCCAAAAACAACAAAGAAAACCATTACAACTGCTAATGCAACTTTTGAAGCCATTCCAAGTCCAAGAGCAATAATAAAAATTGATCCTAAAACAATTCTTGGAATAGCATTTGCAATTTTAATATAAATACTAAAAATGTCTGCCAGCATCTTATTTCTTCCAAGTGCAATACCGCAAATAATACCCATTACTGCACCAATTAAAAATCCAAGAACTGTTTCCTCTAAAGTCACCAATACTTGAACCCACAAAGGTCCTTGTGATGTTCCTTTAATAATCCAAATATAAATCTGATAAATAATTTTTGATGGTATAGAAAAGAAAAATGGATCAATAACGCCTACTCTTCCTAATATTTCCCAACCACCCAAAGTAACAGCTAAAAACAAAAGTCTATAAAAGATAACCATTTTCCAGCGGTCTTTGACTTTCTTAATAGAGATTTGTTCTAATTCTTTAATTTCACTTTCTCTATTTTTTATTTTTTGCTCAATCATACTAAATATTAACTTCCTCGCTTAGATCATTCCAAATGCTTTTAGAAATCTCAATAAATTTTTGAGTATATTTAGCCTCACTTACTATTCTGGGCCTTTCAATATCTATATTATAAATTTTTTTTACTCGTGCTGGCCTTTTACTTAAAACAAAAACTTTATCAGCAAGAATAACCGCTTCCTCAATGTCATGAGTAACAAAAACAACTGCCGCTTTATGTTTTGACCATAACTGCAAAAGCTCTTGTTGCATTAATATTTTAGTTTGAACATCTAAAGCAGAGAACGGTTCGTCCATAAGTAAAATATCTGGGGAGTTTATAAATGTTTGTGCTAATGCAACTCTTTTGCGCATACCCCCGCTCAGTTGATGAGGATAATGATATTCAAATCCTTGAAGACCAACTCTTTTTATCCAGTCCAAAGACTTCTCTATTGCTTCTTTTTTATTCATCCCTCTAAACAAAGGTCCCGCAGAAATATTATCTAAAACATTCTTCCATGGAAAAACTGCATCTGTTTGAAAAACATATCCAACTCTTGGATCTATTCCATCAAACTCTTTTCCTTCAATTAAAACTTTTCCGGCATTAGCTTTTGCTAAACCTGAAATTAAACTTAAAGTAGTTGATTTTCCACATCCAGTAGGTCCTACTACGGCGCAGAATTCCCCTGGTTTAACATTCATTGAAAAACTATTTAGAACTTGAATAATTTTTCCTTCAGGACTAGTGAAGCGTCGGTCAACATTATCCAGTTCGATCAAATAATTTGAGTTCATAACTGGTATTTATATAAAAATTATTTACAACTTATATTTAGCTGCGGCCGCTTTCACGTATTTTGTTGTATAGGTTTTAGAAAGATCAATTTTCTTTCCAATTACGGCTTCATCGAAAGCTTGCAAAACTTTTAATACAGATTCTGGTCCGCCTTGTGGCATTACTCCATCTTTTGTAAACATACGTTTACTCTCCGCTAAAGATTTTATGTATTGTTCCTTAGAGTCTCCATAATAATCGGCTGGTAATAAGGCTGTTATTTCTGCAGCTGAATGCGTATCAATAAATCTCATTGTTTTGTAAAATGCATTTGCAAGTTTTTGAACTTCTTCAGGATGAGAATTAACCCACTTTGTTGACATATATAAACATGCTGCTGGATATAATCCTCCAAGCGACTTTATAGTTCCTTCTGGATGTCTCTGATCGATAAGAATCTTTGCATCACCGCTTGCTAGCATTGTAGAAACTGTTGGTTCAGTTGTTATTCCAACATCAATCTTTCCTTGTTTCATTGCCGCAATAAAAGTATTTCCAGCACCAACAGCTAAAGGCGTAACATCTGATGGTTTAAGTCCTGCCTTAACCGAAAGATACATCATGATAAAATTTGTTGAAGAGCCAAGTCCTGTAACTCCTAAAGTCCTACCTTTAAAATCTTTTGGTGATTTAATTGTACCTGCTAGTTTGGAAGATACTAAAACAACTTCTCCTGGTGCTTGACTAAACTGTACCACTGACATTGCTTCCTTTCCTTTGCCTTGTAGATCAATCGTGTGATCATAAAATCCTACAACGCCCTGAACGACTCCAGCTATCATTTCATTTTCAGCATTTACACCAGCTTGTGATTGTTCAGCTATCAAATCGACATTCAAACCTTGCTCTTTAAAATAACCTAATGCCTCTGTAAGTTTTGCGGGAAGATAAATTTGTTTTCCTATCCCACCCACAACAATACTAATTTTTTCAGCAGCTAAAATTTGTGTTGATAAAGAAAAAAGAAAAGAAACTAATATTAGAAACAGTTTTAAAATTTTCATTGAGTCCCCTGTTATTTAATCTTTATTTTAGATTATTAAAAAAATAATAAGATAGCAATTCGAAACTTCTAAAATTAATTACAAGGTTTAAAATAAAGATCACCTTTTTTACCTTTAAAGATTTGATCTACTAAAGGATGACGAACAGGTTCATTTGGATCGTCTGCTAAAAGATTTTGTTCTGAAACATAGGCTTCATAAGTAATCTCATCATTCTCTGCTAACAAATGATAAAAGGGTTGATCTTTTCTAGGGCGTGATGCTTTTGGAATTGATTGATACCATTCTTCAGAATTACTAAATTGAAAATCTACATCGTAAATGACTCCTCTAAAATCAAACAAACGATGCCTCACTACTTCTCCGATTGAGAACTTGGCTTTGTTTAATTTTTTTTCAAGCATTAAAAATAAATTAGTGATTCTTATAAAAAATTCAATAGATCAGTTAATCATATTTAAATACATCTTGAGTCTAATACCTTTTTTTCCTTTGGTTGTTGCATAAATTGGAAAATAGTTATCCCCAACAATTCCAAAATAAAGATCAACTTTGAACTGCTCCGGTGTGTTTGGATCTCCAGGAATGTAACCAGAAATTGGCTCATAAACTAAAGTACATTTTTGTAATTTTCCTTTGTAATCAGAGAAAATTGTATCAAGCTCCATTTGATTATTCTCTTTTTTCATAACTAAATAATAAAAAATATTACCGTCGAAAACTTTAATTTTTTTATTACAATCAAAATTATTTTTATCGATTAAAAATAAATTTTTAACTGCAAATATAGGATCAATTACACCAAAATAGTCTTCTTTTCGATAAGGAACTTTTTTTGTTAAATCTTCAGTTCGAGGTGGATCTGTTTCAAAACTCAAAACTTTTTCTTTAGAAAAATTTATCTTATTTAACCTGAATTTATTAGTTGTAGGTTTGTCATAACGATATTCGTATTTCCAAAAGTTTTTATTCTTGCTGTCAAATTCAACTGTTGAACTTGCCAAAACTTTAACAAAGAATCCCACAATTCCTACAGCTTCAGCGTTAAAAGTGATTTTGTTATTTTTTTCATCATCAATGTTGAAGTTAATCTCCATTACTTTTAAATTGTAAGCACGCACATCATATTTGAATTCTTTGGCTAGCGATAAACCTGAATTTAAAGTAAATATATTAACAATATATAAAAAGTGAATGAATAAAAGTCTCATAAAATTTCTTCTAGAACTGGGTCCATTATTACTATTCTTTATAACTTACAGAAAGAGTGGAATGAACAATGGAATCATTGTGTTAATAATGACAACCGTTCTGTCTGTTATAGTTAGTTTTATTATAGATAGAAAGATTCCTATTGTTGCTGTAATTGGGGCTACTTTTATTGCGGTATTTGGTGGGCTCGCTATCTACTTTAATAATAAGATCTTCTTTTTTATGAAACCAACTTTTATTAACGGTATTTTTGCGGTGGCTTTAATTTACACAAAATTTATTCAAAAAAAACTTATATTAAAAAATATATTCGAAACCGTAGAAATTTCTGATAGTGGCTGGAGTCGAGTCACTAATCACTGGATATGTTTTTTTATTTTTCTAGGAGCCTTGAATGAATGTATTTGGCGAACACAAACTGAGGATTTTTGGGTAAGTTTTAAAGTTTTTGGCATTGTTCCAATAAGCTTAGCGTTTACAGCTTTACAAATATACATGATTAGAAAACATAAATATAAATGATGAAACTGCATCTAGTTCAAAATAATAATCTTAATAAAGAAAATTTTTTTAATAAAAAAGAACTTCAAGAAATATTAAATCTTTACGGCTCAATGGTTTCGGTTGGTGAATGGAAAGATTATGGAATTTATATGAGCAAAAACATAGTGAGTTTTGAAATTTATAGAAAAGCTACAGAAACTCCTCTTTTTCAAATACTAAAAAAATTAAACAATAAAGATAAAAACAAATATCAATTAAAAGAGGCAAATGGTTCCGTGATCAAAAGCTCTGACAATTTAAACTCAATTTTAAAAATTATTTCAAAGAAACATTCTGCAAAATATTTAAAAATCATTAAATAACTTGAGAAAGAAAAATGAATTGCCACAAAAGATATGCCCCGCATGTAATAGAGTTTTTTTTTGGCGAAAAAAATGGGAAAAGAATTGGAATTCTGTAAAATTCTGCTCCAAAAAATGTTCAGGAAATTAGATTACTAAGATTTTCTATTCTTTAGCCAAGCTATTACATGATTAACGTTCTCATCGGGCGGAAACACAGGATAAAAATATTTAATAATTTTATTATCGTCTAAAATTAAAGTTATTCTCTTAATTAAGTTCATATTATCAACTTTAAACGTTGGAAGCTTAAGAGCCTTTACAAATACGAGTGTTTCATCAGATAAAATTGCATAGGGAAGATGCAGTCTTTTCGCTAGTTCTTTTTGATAGTCTGTTGTTTGACTAGAAAGTCCAAAAATATTTTTAACATTTAGTTTTGTTAATTCAGAAAAATTATCTCTAAAACTGCAGGATTGAGGTGTGCATCCTCTGGCGCCTGGTATTTCATCCCAATCTTTTGGTAACGCCACATTGGGTTGACCCGTCATAGGATAAATATAAATAACACTTAAACCAGACAGTTTTCCTATATTAACGAATTCTTCTTTAGTGCTTTTAAGTTTTATTTCTGGAATCTGATAATTATTAAGGTGATCTAAAGAAACATCTGCTTTGGGGACTGGTATTTTTGACCAGTCTACTTTTAGTAAATTTTTTTGATTCATACAATACGGCCCCGAGAATAATCGGGGCCATATGAAAATAATTTATTCTCTTCTGTCTCCGAAGATTCTTAGTAACATTACAAAAAGGTTAATGAAATCTAAGTATAAAGTTAAGGCG